>OIGD01000140.1_pt1 | contig 95593 bp, 73 predicted proteins | sample 1582211 | NCBI WGS metagenome assembly OIGD01 (sample SAMN04414078, study PRJEB24778) | human gut metagenome | material: faecal | host: Homo sapiens
TCCCCCAATGACTTTTTTGCTACTTTTTTCGTCACCTGAAAAAAGTAGATTTCTTCTTTCTATCTGCTATAATTACAGCCGCTCTATTAAAACTAACTTTTCTACCGCAACTAATATTGAAAATAAAATTAGCGTTATCTGCTTTTCGCAAAAATAACGCTACTTTTTAATTCGGGTTTGTAGGGAATGAAATTTTCCCTATTCATAAAAATTCGGGGCTTATGGGGCGAATTACCGTCCTATTTGCTCAACACCTCGGTGAGCGCGCTCACAAACTCCTCGGGCTTGTCGATTTCCATCCCCTCGGTGACGAGCGCCTCGGCGTACAGCAGCTTTGCGTAAAGCTTAAGCTGTTCCTTGTCGGCGGACAAAAGCTCTTTCAGCTTGCCGAAAAGTTTGTGTTCGGGGTTGATTTCCAGCACTTTTTCGGCGACGACGGGCACGGGCGAGGAGTTTTTCATGCTGCGGAACACCTTTTCCATCTCGAGCGAAACTTCGCCGTCGGCGGTAAGGCACACGGCGTTGTTCTTCAAGCGCGCGGACAGCCTTACGTCCTTGACTTCGCCGCCCAAAGCCTCCTTGATAAAATCGGTAAGCTCCTTGTTCTCCTCGGACTTAGCCTTGATTTCCTCTTTCTCGGCGTCGGTCTCGAGCCCCAAATCCTTGGCGCCCACCGAACGGAATTCCTTTTCGTCATAAGCCGCGAGCGTCTTGACGACGAACTCGTCGACGCGGTCGGGCATGTACAGAATCTCATAGCCCTTGTCTTTTAACAACTCGGTTTGAGGCAGCTTGTCGATTTTGTCCACGCTGTCTCCGCAAGCATAGTAAATATACTTCTGGTCGGCTTTCATTCTGCCGACGTACTCCTTGAGCGTCGTAAGTTTATTCTCGGTGGACGAATGGAACTCGATAAGGTCTTTAAGCTCCTCTTTCTTCACGCCGAAGTTGTTGTAAACGCCGAACTTGATACTCACGCCGAACTCGCCGAACAGCTTGTCGTAGGTTTCGCGGTCGGATTCGATGAGCTTTTTGAGCTCGCCCACAACCTTCTTTTCGAGGCTGCCGGCAATAATCCTGAGCTGACGGTCGTGTTGCAGCATTTCACGCGAAATATTAAGCGACAGGTCGCCGCTGTCCACCACGCCCTTGATAAAGCCGAGGTAATCGGGCAGAAGCTCCTCGCACTTGTCCATGATAAGCACGCCGTTCGAGTACAGCTGCAAGCCCTTTTTGTAGTCTTTCTGATAGTAATCGTAAGGCGTGTTCATCGGCACGAACAGCATCGCCGTGTAGTTGACGTTGCCCTCGATACTGAAATGAAAAACCTTCATCGGGTCGGTGAAGTCGTGGAACTTCGTCTTATAAAACTCGTTGTACTGTTCCGCCGTGATGTCGGTTTTCTTCTGCTTCCACAGCGGCACCATGGTGTTGACGGTTTCGAGCTCGGTATACGTTTCGTACTCGTCCTTGTCGCCGTCCTTTTTGTCGGGGTTGTCCTTGACGCGCGACTTGGTAGCCATAATCATTATCGGATAGCGGATATAGTCCGAGTACTTTTTGATAAGGTTGCGCAGCGTGTACTCCTCTGTAAACTCGTCGTAATCGCAGTCGTCGTCCTTGTCGCGCAGGTACAGCTTAATCGTCGTGCCGCAGTGCTCCTTTTCGGCGGTTTCGATATTATAGCCCTCCGCGCCCTCGCTCGTCCAGCGATAAGCCTGCTCCTGCCCGTAGGCAAGCGAAGTGACTTCTATCTTCTTCGCCACCATGAACGCCGAGTAAAAGCCCACGCCGAACTGTCCTATAAGGTCGGTCTTGTCGTCCTTTTCCTTCTTAAACGCCAGCGTACCCGACTCCGCTATCGTGCCGAGGTTTTTCTCCAACTCCTCGCGCGTCATGCCCACGCCGTTATCGGCGACGGTAAGCGTGCGCGCCGCCTTGTCCGCAACAACCTCTATCTTAAAATTCCCGTCCACCTTGTCGTCGGTGAGCGAAATGTAATGCAGCTTGTCGATTGCGTCGCTGGCATTGGATATAAGCTCGCGGAGAAATATCTCCTTGTTCGTGTAAATCGAGTTAATCATAAGGTCGAGTATTCTCTTCGATTCCGTCTTAAATTGTTTCATTTTTTTGCCTCCCGTATTGCGCGAGGGTCGCGCTCTTTGGCAATCGCCCTCGTCGATTATTAGCAGTCGTTTCTCTTGATTGCTAAATTATTATAGACCTATTTTGAGGTTTTGTCAAGACTTTACGAAAAAAAATATAAAAAGACCGCCTCGGGGGACTGCCCGAAACGGTCTTTGGCGTTTGTTATAAGGCGCACAGCCTATCGCCGCGCGGTTACTTTACGAGAAGCGTGATAAAGCCTTTGCCTTTTTTCGGTGCCTGCCACTCCTGTTTAAGCCACGGACCGCAGGAGTTGGAGCCGATGCCGGACATAAAGAAGTCGAGCGACAGGTGCGTGGCTGTCTTTTCGGGCAACTGCCAATCGTGAGCGGTGTGCGTGAGCGTGGCGGCGGAGTACGGGAGCGCGGAGAACGAGAAGTCGCCCTCGGCTCTCAGCGTGGACTTGCCGTCGGTGATTTCCATAAGCTCGGTGCCGTAGTGGCTGCCGTTTTCCTGCGGCTTGACGTAGCGGACGAACATGTTGTCGACGCTGTCCTCGTACACGTCCTTTATGCAGGAATAGCGGCGGTCGATATACGCCTCGTTGGAGCCGTAGCCATAGTAGCGCACCTTATCGAAGCTCTTGTCGAGCTCGGCGCACAGTCCCACTCTCGGCGGAAAAGTCGTCCAGCCTGCAAACTCGTACTCGATAGAAGCGCTGACGCCCTCATCGAAGAATTCGTAAGTGAGTGTGTACGCCGCTACGGGCTCTAGCTTGACGGGCGCGATTTTGCCCGTAAAGCGCACGCAATTGCCTACGGCGGTTACTTCCCTTACCTCGGAGAAAATCTCATAGTAGCGGCAGTTTTCCCAATCCCTGCGCACGTTTCTGTCGTTGTCGGTGGGGGCGCGCCACAGGTTAAGCGCGAGCGGCGTTTTCAGGAGCTCGCCGTTCTTGCCCTTTATCGACGTAATCGCCGCGTTCGCCTTGTCGACGACGTACTCGGCGGACGGCGTGACGACGCCAATATACCTGCCGTTTTCGGTTATGCTCACCGATTTATAATGCTTGTCGGTGTAATCGTGAACGCTCTCGTTCGTCCAGCCTGCGCGGCCGAGCTCGTGACCCTTTTCGAGTAATCCCACGGGCTTGTCGAGCGTGAGCGAAGCGATGACGACGTGCGCCGCTGCCGCAGGATATACAGCCTGTTCGCCGGGCGCGAGGCTGACCGCGTGCTTTTCGACGGACAGTACTTTTCCCATATCCTTGCGCGTGACGGTGAGCGTGCCGACGATTGCCGCAAAGAAGTTACGCGACTTGACGGTAACGCCGTCCTTGCCGAGCGCGAACTCTACGGGCTCGTAAGCTTTTTTCATTTCCATCGACTTCTGCGTGAGCTTGCGGTCGGCGGAGATTATGCCGTCCATGCAGAAGTTGCCGTCATGCAGCGTTTCGCCGAAATCGCCGCCGTAGCGCTGACCCACGCCGCCGTAAAGCACGCCGTGGTCCGCCCACTCCCACACGAAGCCGCCCATAAGACGGTCGGAGGTACGGATAATATCCCAATACTCCTTGAAGTCGCCAGGGCCGTTTCCCATCGAATGGCAGTACTCGCACAGCACCAGCGGACGGGTTTCTTTCGCGTCGTCGAGGTAGCCGTGAATGAGCCAATCGGGCTCCGGGTACATGCGGCTCACCATATCAACGGGCTCGGCGTAATAGTAATCCTCGCCGTGTTTTTTGCGGTCGACGTGGAAAAGGCTCTCGTAGTGCACGGGGCGGTCGTCGTTTGCCTTAATCCAGCGGAGCGCGTCGGCGAAGTTGTCGCCGTAGGCGCACTCGTTGCCCATTGACCAGGCGAACACGCAAGGACGGTTCTTGTCCCTGCCGATATTGCATTTCTGGCGGTCGATAATCGCCTGACGGAACTGCGGATCGTCGGCAATCTCGTCGTAGTTGGCGTTCTCGTAGCCCGTAAAGCGCGCCACGACGCCGTGCGACTCGAGGTCGCTCTCGTCCATGACGTAGAAACCGTACTCGTCGGCAAGCTTGTAAAACTCGGGGCGATTGGGATAGTGCGAGGTGCGGATTGCGTTGACGTTCAGCTTTTTCATCAGCGTGAAGTCCTCGATAATGTTCTCGATAGTCACCGTCGCGCCCGTTCTCGGGTTGAAGTCGTGGCGGTTTACGCCCATCAGCTTAATCGGCTTGTCGTTGAACAGATACACGCCGTTTTGCACGCGCGTAGTGCGGATACCCACTCTCTCGCCGATATACTCTCCGTTGCATTCGATGAGCATATCGTAAAGATTAGGCTCCTCCGCGCTCCACAGCCGCGGATTCTCCACCTTGAAAGCAGCCGTTTCGCCTGCGTTTACCGTCCTTTTGTCGCCGCACAGCTCCACCGTCGCACTCGTGCCGCCGAGCAGCGCGAAAGTGACCGTGCCGTCGAGCGCGGTGGTTATCTTATAGTCGACGACGTGCCCCTCGGGGCGAGCGAGGATATATACGTCGCGGAAAATGCCCGTAAAGCGCAGCTTGTCCTGGTCCTCAAGGTACGAGCCCATGCACCACTTGAGCACCAGCACGTCCAGCTTGTTTTCGCCGTTTTTAATAAGGTCGGTCACGTCGAACTCGGACTGACGGTGCGCAACCTGCGAAAAACCTGCAAACTCGTCGTTGACGTACAGGTAAAAGCACGAGTCGACGCCCTCGAAATTGAGGTAATAGCGTTCGCCCTTCGCCTTCTTTATCGCTACTTTGCGCTGATAATGGTAGCAGGGATTGACGTTGGGAACGTAGGGAGGGTCGTAAGGGAACGGGTAATTTACGTTGGTGTACTGAAAACGGTCGTAGCCGTAGTACTGCACGCACGACGGCACCTCGATTTCGTGGTCGGGCGCGGTCTTATAGAAGTCGTCCGGAACAGACAGGGGGCTGTCGTATTCCGCTATCGTCCACTTGCCGTCGAGGTCGATGAATCGGCTGCTCTTTTTTCTGCAACCGAACGCGTCTTTTTTATCCCCGAACGGGATATAGTAGCTGCGCGTGTCGAGTACGCCGACGACCGACGACTGCTCGTAGTACTTTTTAAGCATCTTTTTTCTCCTTATTGCTTGTATTCGTCGCTCGGTGAAAGCATGATTTCCGGGCGACTTTATTTAATTATACAACGACGGCGGCGAAAAGTAAATACAAAGCGGCAATTTCCCCGGGTTAGAAAATTGCCGTTTTACAAGCGCAACTTTGTACAATATTTTTTTGCCGTTCACCGCTCGTCCGACGGAAAATACAGCTTCACGAGTTCGACAAGCTCCTCGACGCTTGTCGCGGAAAACAGCTTTATGCGTATTTCTTTGCCGCCGCGAACGCCGCCGAGATATGCGCCGAGATGCTTTCGGATATTGACGAACGTATAGCGGTCGCCGTAGTACCGATAGCTCAGCTCTATGTGCCTGAGGACGAGGTCGCGGACGGACTCGCGCACCGGTTTTCCCAAGATTTGCGCGAAAATATACGGATTGCCTACCGCCGCTCTGCCCACCGCCGCCGCGTCCGTGCGGCTCAGCATGTCGTCCACGGTCGCCGCGTTCACGTCGCCGTTGCCGATGAGCGGAATACCGACGGTTTCCTTTACCGTGGCGATTTTATCTCTGTCCGCAAGCCCCGAATAGCCCTGCGCGCGCGTCCTGCCGTGCAGCGTAATCGCCGCCGCGCCCTCGCCTTCCATGCGCCTGCAAAACTCGACGGCGGTAAATTCGCCCTCGTCAAAGCCCAGCCGCGTTTTGACGGTGACGGGTCTGCCGTTTGCCGCCCGAACGCAAGCCGCCACGATTTCTCCCGCGAGCTTGGGATTTTTCAATAGCGCGCTGCCCTCGCCGTTGCGGACGATTTTCGGCACGGGGCAGCCCATGTTTATGTCGATAATATCGAACGGCGCGAGCAAATCGGAGGCTACGGCTTTTTCAAAAAACTCGGGCTCGTGACCGAAAAGCTGGACGCATTTTACGCCCTCGCTCGGCGCGGCAAGAAGAAGCCCCTCGCACTTTCGGGGGTTATACGCAAGTCCTTTCGCGCTGACCATTTCCGTCACGGTAAGCCCTGCTCCCGATTCCGCGCACAACTCGCGCATCGCGACGTCGGTATATCCTGCCATGGGCGCGAGCACGAGGCGATTTGGAATCACTACGCCGCCTATCCGAAACGGCTTTTCCGCGCCGTTCACTTGTCGCCGTCCTTTCCGATTTCGCCGTTTTGGTCGCGGCGTTTCATTTCGTCCATAAAGTCCTTGGCGCGTCTATTCAGCTCCGCCTCGCCGTCCGCGCCGACAGCCGTCGCCAAAAAGTCCGCGTACAACAGCAGCTCGCCTGCGTTTTCCTTGTTCACGCCGCTGTTAAGAAGCTCCGTAAGCTTTACGGCAACCTCGTCTGCGCCCGACTTTAGCCCTGCCTTTACCGCCTTTTTGTACGCCTTTTGCGCCCGAAGCAACGCCGGGAACGAGTCGGGAATACGATTTAATTGTTCGGTCAGGCTGTCGTAGTGTTTCTCTTTCGCCTTGGCTTTTTCCCAGAACGCAAGCGCGGCGTCGGGGTCGGCAGCTTTGTTCTCGCCGAAAATGTGCGTGTGGCGCGTGACGAGCTTTGTTACCAGCTCGTTCACCACGTCGGAAAACGAAAATTCGCCCGTGCGCTCGGCGATGTCGCAGTGGAAAACCGCCTGCAACAGCACGTCGCCGATTTCCTCGCGGAGGTTGTCGACGTCGCCGCTGTCAATCGCGTCGGCAGCCTCGTAAGCTTCCTCTATCATGTTTATGCGTATGCTCTCGTGGGTCTGCGCCTTGTCCCACGGGCAGCCGTCATCCGCCGTCAGCCGCGCCATCACCGCCATAAGGTCGGTAAAGCCGTAGCGCGACTTCTTCATAAAGTCCGCTTCGCCCGGGATAAACAGCGCCGCGCCCTTGTACGCTTTCATTCTGTCCAGCTCGTAAAGCGCGATTTCGGCTTGCTCGCCGCCCGACGAGAAAACCGCCTTTTGCTCGTCGCCGTAAACGTCCGCAAGCGCAAGCTTCACTTCGCCGGCAATCAGCGCGTCGTCTATGCCGTACACCATGAGCGGCAGGCGCGTGTCGAAGTACCTGACGGATTTGACGTCGCAAGCCGCAACCGTGGCTATTTCGCCGTGCGGCTTACGTCCGCGGTACTCGGCTACTCCCGGGATAATCGCGGCGTCGGGGCGTTTTTTCACTATCGCCGCCACCGCCGTATCGGTAAAGCCGTCGCCCAGCGCGCAGTAAACCGCGTCGCCGCTCTCTTTTTCCGCTTTTATCACTTCGCTCGCGATAAACTCGTCCAGGCTCTCATAGTCCGAGCCCGTAAAGCCCTTGCCGATTATCTCGGTCTTAACGGGTATGCGCACGCGCGACAGCACTCTCGCCGCCGCCCGTATCGCCTTTTTGCCCCTTTCGGTAATATCGCCCTTTTCGATGCCCACGCCCACTATCGTTATCATAAATCCGTTCTCCCGATTGATTTCCCCTCGATTATCGCATAATTTCCGCGAAAAGTCAACCTTAACGAGGGCTCGCGCGCTTTATGTAGTCACAACGAGAGCTCGCGCGCTTTATACTATCGTCTCTTTCCTACGCGAAAAGCCGCGCGGAGGTTTATCTCCCCCACGCGGCATCGTCGCAAGTTTTTCAGCCGCTCGTTATTACAGCCCGTTATCACGCTCGTTCAATCGCTTTTACACCATCGAGCCGGTGTCGATATAGTGCTTGATTGCGGCGTTGTTTATGATTTGATAGGCAAACCTGCCCACATTCGCTTCGAGCTGGGCAAACTTGTTCTCGTTTGCGGCGTTGAAGTAAGTTATCATTTTCTCCAGAGTCGTGCGGTCGGCGGCATTCATGTCGTTCACCCACAGCGTAGTCTTATAGCTTGCGCCGTCCGTCTGCGACTTGTCGATGACAAAAGTCACCGCAACATCGTCCGTCGAGAGCAGTCGCACGTCCGACGACGAGTTGTCGAGGTACTGCGCCAGCGAGTAGTCGTAGGTGATATACATAATATTTTCGGAGTCGTTCTCATAGTAGCCGATCACCGCGCCCAAGTCCTCGTCGGGCTTGCTTACCGCCGCGAACGCCGCGGTTATGTTGTTGAGATTGTCGGTCTTATTCCTTTCCGCCGCGTAGTCGTAAGCCGCGCCCGTCTTTTTCACGATATACCGTTTACCGTCGACTGTTTCCGTTTCGGGAATGTCGTAAACGCCCTTGAGAACCGTGTGCACGTCTATGCCGTCAATCGCGATTTGCTCGCCCTTGTACGTCTTTTCGGGATTAGTCGGGAACACCTGCGCCGCGAGCAGCGAGAACACGTTGGGCACGGACATCTTTTCGTTTTCCACCGTCACGCTGCCGAGGGTATCGCTCATCTTTTTGATGAGGTCGCGGACGGGCTTGCCTATCTGGCGGTCGAGTTCCTGAGGCTTAAGCGAGCTCACGCCCGTTTTTTCCAGCGTAGCCGTCATATCGGCAGTACGCGATTTATCGAGGTTTGCATAGTCGAGCTCGGGCTCGGCGAGGTATTTGTCCTCCAGCCCCGGGGTAATGTCGAGCTTGACGATTATGCCCAGCGTGTCGCCGGCAATCGCGCTTATCATGTCACTGCCCGAGCCGAACGCCTCGCGCGTCGCCGTCGTAAATCCCACGGTCATGAACTTTCTGTCCACCGTTATCGTTTTGCCCGTCGGTTGCCCGTTGTCATCGGTTAGCGCGATTACGTCATTTAGCTTGCCCGTGTACAGTCCCACGAACTTCAACTTCATCGACGAGGACAGCGTGCCGCTCGAGAACACCGATTCGGTCTGCTCCGCCATAAGCCGCGCGAGCATTTTGTCGGTGAGGTTAAATCTCAGCTCGTCGTCGGAGCAGTACAAAAACTGCTCGTCGCGACTGTTCGCTTCTTCGCCGCCCAATTTTTTGGTAAGCTTTCTCGAATCGAACAGTGCCTCTAGTTTCAGCCCCTGAGTCTTTTCGCTGGTACCCACGCCCATAAGCGCGGCAACGTCCTTAAACTCCAGCTTCACATGGTCGCCCAGCACAAGTATATCGTACTCGTCCTCGGTGCCTCCGTCGATTTCCAATTTTACCGTGTGCGGCTCGGCTTTCAGCCTGTACAACGTTGCGAACACGGCTTCGGGGTGCGTGCCGTCCTTGAATTTCAGCTCGCTTTGCATATAGGATTTTTTGTTGATTACGTCCGTCCACACGGGGTTGAAGTAAGTCTTACTGTCAATGCCGCGGTAAAACTCGGTGTTCATGAGGTACTTCGTGCTAAACTCCTCGGTGAACTCGTCGCCGTAGTCAATGCGCGTGGCTCCCGGAACGTCGCTTACCGAATAGATAATGGCGCCGTCCTTGTACCACTTGTTCTCGAACAGCAGGCTCTCGTTGTCCTTGAGCATCTTGTCGACGTCGGCGTAGGCAACGGAAGCGTAGGTTTTGGCGAGCTCGACGCCCGTCAAATCCTTGCCCGAGAACGAAGTTGAGGCAAGCGCGGAGTACACGTCGAGGCGGATTTTGCCGTCGGTAACGTTCTTTTTCAAATCGAGCGCCTTGTCAATCGACTTGACCGCTCCGCCCATAGCGCCGTTTATCGCGTCGGAAATAAATGCCTTCGCATCCGTCTTTTCCGCGCCCTGCATTTTCAGCATACCGCTTATCAGCTTGTAGACGTTCGCCTGCTTCTTCTCGTCCATCTGATTGATTAAAATTTCGGCGGTCAGGTTTTCGGCAACCTCGACGTCGGCGGTGACGAACAGGCTCTTTGGCAGCATCGTGGTAGCCGCCCATTTTGCTATCTCGGGCGCGTCGCCGAGCTGAGTCCCGAGATAACCTCTGAGGTCAAGCTTCGCCACCATGGACACCACGGGATTGCCGGACGCGCTCTTTTTCAGCGACATCTGCTCGATTGTGAGGTACTTGAGCGCGGGGTTTTCGTTGCCCTGAAGCTCCTTTTCGAGCTCGGCTTTCAGCACCGAAAACAGCTCTCTGTCGGTCACTTCCACCGTGAAATCGGCATCATAATTGCCCGAGTAGTCATAGCCTTCAACGAACTTCGCGCGGATTTTCTCCAAATCCATGTTGTCGCGGTTGATAAGATTTTCGATTGCCGACTTGTTGTCGCCCTCCGCAGCCGCGGCGCGTACTGCCTGCACCTGCGCGTCGAGCGGCGTAGTCGTCGAATCGCCGCCGTCGCTTGACGAGGTTTCGCCTCTCAGCGAACCCGAAATGGAAGCAAAGCTCTCGGAATTGAGCGCGCCGTCCTTGAGATACAGGCTTTCGCCCACTGCCGCGTAAAAGCGGTCGTCGTCCTCGTCCGTCGGAGCGTTGGTCACGATAGCCTTTTCGTCGGCTTTATACAGCCCTCTCAGCACTCCGAAAGCGTCGACGAGCGAAATATCGAAGTTCTTCTTCATATAGCTGTCGCCGAAATACCAGCCCACGCCCACTCCGGCTCCGATAATCAGCACGAAAACCAAACAGAATATAGCCAGGCAGCCGCAGCAACCCAGCTTCTTCTTTTTTTCGGGCTTGTTTTCCTTGTTCTTCTCTTTTTCCGGCTTTTTTTCGTTGTATTCGTCTTTCATAAAAACCTCTTGCTTGCGCCGCGACGGCTCCGCTTCGGAAGCGATTGCCGCGCCGCCCTTTACATTTCTTCTATGTTATTATTCTACTTTCCTCGGCGACGTTAGTCAACGCCGTCGTTGCCGTTATCGGCAAATTTAATTAAACTTTAATTTACGCCGTAACCTTCGCGATTTTATAGCCGCGATTTTTTTATCCGCAAGTCGGGAAATTAAGGATAAGTCCTTTTCTTCCGTCGGGGATTCCACGTCGCGAACATCGCTCCCCCCCTTGGACTATGTTCGCTTCTCTGAATCACGTTGGAATCCCATACATGAAGCGATTACTTAGCCTTTAACCGAAAAGCAATCGCAGCGAGTATCGCGACGGCTCTCCCCGAATCGTCACTCTCGAAAGCGACAAAAAAACCGGCTTGCCGAGCTGACAAACCGATTTTAACCGTATTTTACTATATTAAACCTAATCCGCGATAAAAGCTATTTCAGCTCCTGCGCGCCGTTTTCGACGCTCGTGGTGTAGAACAGCGCGCGGACGCCCATATCGCCGTAGTATTTCTCGTCGACGTACTTTATAAACTCGTCCACCTTGCTCTTTTCGACAAGCGCGACGGTGCAGCCGCCGAAGCCTGCGCCCGTCATGCGCGCGCCTATGCAGCCGGGGAACTCGCGTTCGCGCTGCGACAGCGCGTCGAGGTAAGCTCCGGTAACTTCGTAGAGGTCGCGGAGCGAATAGTGTGACTGATTAAGGTACTCGCCGAAGGTCTTGAGGTCGCCCTTTTGCAACGCGTCGGCGGATTCGAGCACGCGCGCGCACTCCTCCACGACGTGTTTAGCCCTGTCGTAAACCTTGCCCGAAAGCACGGTCTTGCCCACCTTTTCAAACTGCTCGGGGGTAATATCCGCAAGGCAGGTAATACCCGGCAGCACGGTTTTCAATGCTTCCAAAGCCTGTTCGGTTTCGGCGCGGCGTTCGTTGTACTTGCCCTCCTGAAGCGAGCGCGGCTTGTTGCAGTTGGCGATGACGAGCGCGTAGTCGCCGAGCTCGAGCGGAACGTAATCGTACTCGAGCGTCTTGCAGTTGAGCAGTATCGCGTTATCCTTTTTGCCGAGCGAGGAAGCGAATTGGTCCATAATACCGCAGTTCACGCCGTTGTAAGTATTCTCGCTTCTCTGCCCGAGCACCGCGAGCTGGACGAGGTCGACGCCCTTGCCGCCGGCTTCCGCCGAGAACGTGGCGAGCGTCATTGCGGTGGCGACTTCGATTGAAGCGGACGAGCTGAGTCCCGAGCCGAAAGGCACGTCGGTGTCATAGAGAAGGTCGCAGCCGACGATATTGTAGCCGTCCTGCTGCATAACGAAAGCCACGCCTGCCTGATAATCGCCCCATTTAAGGTCGCGATAGTCGTTAAGACGGTTAATGTCGAGCGTAACGCGGTCGGCGATAGTGGTCGCGGCGAGGCGGATTTCGTTTTTGCCCGTTTTTCTCGCGACGACGGCTGTTCTGAGGTTGAGCGCCGCCGGGAAAACCTTGCCGCCGCAATAGTCGATGTGCTCGCCGATAAGGTTCACTCTGCCTGCCGCCGAGAACACGCGAAGGTCCTCGGTCGAGCCGCCGTAGATTTCGACGAAGCGCTTTTTGAGGTCACTGATTGTCATGATTTTTATCTCCTATTCTTAATTTTCCGAGTAGAAACGCAAACAGAGCGAGTATAAAGTAGTTGGAAAGTATAACCGTTGTGAGGAACGTGATGTTGTTGAAGCCGATTTTGAACACCGAAATGATGTCGCCGAACGGCGTGACCGCGCCGATGCCTGCGAACATATCGAGGAACACCGTGAGCATCACCGTGCACAGCATTACGGTGAAAATCACCAGAATCGCGCGGTAGGCGTTGAACGGGCGGCAAATGGAAATCAGCGCCATTATGCCCGTGTAGACAACGGCTACGACGAGCATCGTCGTGTAGATTTGCTCGGTAAGCCCCAGCGCCGCGCCGCCGATACGGTCGTAAAAGTAAACCGCCATTACCGCCGTAACCAGCGTGAGTCCGCCGGGCAGGCACCTTCTCAGCACGTTGCTTAGGAAACTGCCCTTGATTATGTTCTTGTTCGGCTGCAACGCCAGCGCGAACGACGGTATCGCTATGACGAACATTTCGAGGCAGGTAAGGTTGGACGTATCGAAGAAATACAGTTTCTCCGAGGTCTTTGTCACCGCCATGATTACCGCGATTATCGACAGCAACACCGACATCAGCGTTTTCATCAGGAACAGCGTGCTCGACTGCTGAATGTTGTTCACCACTCGCCGTCCTTCCATGACAACCTCAGGCATCGACGAGAAGTTGGAGTCGAGCAGCACCAGATGGCTGACGTTGCGCGCCGCCTCCGAGCCCGAAGCAATCGCCACCGAGCAGTCGGCTTCGCGCATCGCGAGAATATCGTTCACGCCGTCGCCCGTCATCGCCACGGTATTGCCCTTGGATTTGAGCGCCTTTATGAGCGTGCACTTTTGTTCGGGCGTGACCCTGCCGAAAACGGTGTACTTGTTCGCCGCCTCTATCACTTCGCGCGTGCTCATACCCTCGAGGCTGACGTACATCGAAGCGTTTTCCACGCCCACGCGCGCCGCCACTTCGGAAACGGTAATCGGGTTGTCGCCGCTTATTATCTTGACGGCGACGTTATTCTCCTTGAACCACCGTATAACCTCGGGCGCGTCCTCGCGGATATGGTCCTCGATGACGATGAGGCACACGGGTTTGCGCACGCCGGGCAGTCTGTCGCCTGTGATTTCCAGCGGCGAGTGCGCCAGCATCAGCACCCTGTAGCCGTTTCTTGCGTTCTCGTTGATAATGCGCTCGAGCTTTACGCCCACGTCCTTGACGACGAACTCGGGCGCGCCCAGCACGAACGTGCCCTCGCCCTCGAAAGTCACCGCGGACAGCTTTTTCTGCGAGGAGAACGGCACGATGGTTTTGGGCGAAAGCGCCTGCGAATACCCGAACTTTTCCGCGAGCGCGAGCGCGGTCTGGTTATTGTCGCCCGTTGCCGTCAGTATCGAGCCGATAATATCGCCGAGCGGCACCGAAAACGTATTGCTCTTGCAATCCACAACGTCGTGCACGGTCATCGAGCCGTCGGTAATCGTGCCCGTCTTGTCGAGGCACAGCACGTTTACCCTCGCCAGCATTTCTATGCAGTAAAGGTCCTGCACGAGCGTGCGCTTTTTCGCCAGTCTTATGACGGAGGTCGCGAGCGCGACGGACGTGAGCAGGAACATTCCCGACGGAATCATTCCTATCACCGCGCCGCCCACGAGCTGAACGTTGGCGCGCCAATCCTCCCAGGTCATCGCCCTGCCGCGCGCGCCCAGCCACAGCAGGAGCGCCGCCACGGGAACGATGATTATCGATACCATTTTGATAATGAGCGAAACGGATTCGCGCAGTTCGGACTTCGGTTTCTTGTATTTCTTGGCGTAGCTCGTCAGCTTTTCGACGTAGTTAGCCGCGCCCACCTTGTCCACGCGCGCCCAGCAGCCGCCGCCCGACACAAACGAGCCGGAGTAAAGCACGTCGCCCTGTTTCTTCTTGACGGGAACGCTCTCGCCCGTGAGCAGCGATTCGTTGAGCTCCGCCTCGCCCTTGACGACGATTGCGTCCGAGCAAACCTGCTTGCCGAGCTCGACGTACATAATGTCGTCAAGCACGATTTCGGACACAGGGATCGTCACTTTTTCGCCGCCGCGCACGACGGTAGCCGTGGGCGACGTGACCAGCTTCAGCTTGTCGACGGTGCGCTTGGAGCGAATTTCCTGAAATATGCCGATAGCGATATTGAGCAGCACTATCACCATAAAGAACAGTTTTTCGATACCCGATTGGAACACGATGAGCGCAATCGCCACCGCGAACGTCAGCATATTGAAGAACGTAAAAATGTTCGACAGGAATATGTTGAGGTAACTCTTGCCGTTCTTTACGTCCGTATAGTTGAACAACCCTTCCTCGACGCGCTTGTTGACCTGTTCCTGCGTCAGCCCCTCCTCAATCGAGGGATAATACCGCTCGGCTTTGGAAATAAAGGCGTCGGTGGTTTTAAGCAGCCGCGTTTTGGTGCGGTTTTTCAGCCTGTCCTTGGAAAGCAGCTCGGTATCGATTGCCGAAGTATTGATTTTGTACTCGTCCTTACTCAGCGGCTCGTCGTCGAATACCGATTGGTCGATTGCCTCGCCCACCTCGGTTTTGAGCCGATTGACGTCCGCTTCGCTTGCGGCGGAGGGCGCGACGGGGTTGAAGCTGTCGGTCGCCGTCGGTTTTTTCTCGTTTACCGCGCTCACGTGCCGTTGACGGACGGAGCTCGGTTTTTGTTGTTTTTCGTTACTCATTTTTCACCGTCACATATAGATTTCGGGTTATTCTTTCTTGCCGAACATGCTCGCGATTATGACGAACAGGCGCAAAAATTCGACGTACAGCCAAATGAGCGTGACCGTCAGTCCGAATGCCGCGCGCCACTCGTACTTTTTCTCCATGCGCGCGTCAACGAGCATGGTGACGTCCGACAAGTCGACGAGAATATAGAACGCCGCCAGCAGTACCATTATCGCCGACACAAGCATCGCAACCCAGGTGTTGCCGTAAAAAAGCTCAACCGTCTGCGGTATGACAAAGCCCAAAAGCATTATCACGAGCTCGCACACGAAAACGCTGATTAGCGCGCCGAACATGAACGCGCGGAATCTGCTGCCCACGCGGATTACGCCCGTCGCGTACAGCGTCACCATTATCGCGAACGTTACGCAGGTCGACGCGAGCGCCGCGAACGCTACGCCCGGGTAGAACATATCGATAAGTTTTGAGTACGCGCCCACCATAAAGCCCTCGAATATCGCGTACAACGTGCCTGCAACGGGGCAGCTGCCGGGCGCAAACGAGCAGATAAGCGAGCAGACAAGCGCACCGATAGGCGCGACTATGCACGCCGCGAGCACCAGCCCGGGCATGCGGAACAGCAGTATCGCCGCGCCGAACGCCGCGACAAGCGTGATTGCGATGTAGTACAGCGCCTTGCCGGCAACGCCCTTGTAGGACGCAACCCGGGTTTCGTCGCTCAGCGCCTCGCCGCTGCAATAATTATCCATGTTTTTCAGCGCGGGATTAGAAGTTTTATACATTTTTAAGCAATGACCTCCGTTATAATCGATTGTGATAATTAGTTCTACTATTACAGATGATATTATACCCGAACAGCCCGGATTATGCAAGCGAAAAACGTCGCCGTTAAGCGTATATAATGTGATTTTAATATAAGGAAAAAACGCTTAAAAGTAAAAAGCAGTTAAAAAAATACAAATTTTTTATAAGGGCGGAAAAGCGGTTCCATGTCGGGGATCTTCAGGGCTTCGCTATCGCTCCGCCAGAGGTTTGACGAGGGAGAACGGAATGTGCGCGGCATAATGTAAATAATAACGAAACCTTTCCGTCTACCCGTCATTATGAGGGAGCGGCTTTCCGCGACCGTAATAATCCCCCACAACAGAGAAATGCTCATCCTTATACGTCATTTCGAGCGAAGCCCGGGAATCTAGCGAAGCGCAAAAATTATAATAATGCGGCTTCGCCTAGATCCTCAGGGCTTCGCTCAGGATGACATGGATGGGATAGTCGTTACATGTCGGGGATCCTCACGCGCTACGCGCTCAGGATGACGGCGGGAAAACGGAAACTTCTCGGTCGATTTTTAATTATAACGAAACCTTTTCGGTTTTCCTCGTCATTCAGAGGTTGTAAGTATTCGTCCCCCGCTTATTAGGGCGAATACTTACAACCGTGGAATCCCCTACTTGGAGCGATTACTTAGCCTTTTACTCAGCCTTTCTTACCCCTACTTGGAGCGATTTACTTAGCCTTTACTTGTTCCATGTCCCGAACTGCACGCAAAAAGCGGCAGGCGAATTGCCTGCCGCTTTTGTTGCTTGTTGTGCGCTTTCACGCTTTTGCATTGCGTTCACGCTTTTAAGTGTTGTTACGCGTATTACTTTGCGTTTGCGCTTTTAGGCGTAACTACGCGTCTTGCGTTGTGCATTTCAGCGTATTATGCGCGGTCCTCGATGGTGTACCAGATATTGCTGAATTTAGCGATGTTCTTGTCATCGTCGGCCTTATCTCTGCGCATAGTGATACCGAAACGGCAATCATAATTCACGTTGTGCAAGGTGTCGACAAAATTAGAACCTGGCTGACCGAGCTGGCAATTGTTGTTCGCATAGCGGTCTTTAATATCGTATTGATTATCTGCACCGTAAACGGTTCTCCAGTTCGTTTCATTTGCAATCTTCGCGTACATTTCGATCTTGTGTCCGTCGACCACGATTTTCATCGTAAGTTTGTAACTTACATCGTTGACGACTTTGCCGAAGGTGTAGTATCCGGTCGGAATACCGAAAGGTTCCCACGGTTTCGGACTCTGGAAGAACATTCTGGAATTGTAGTCGTCCTTCGCCATAAGCATCAACTGATCGCCCGCTTCGACAAGTGCGATGCGCGTAACATTGCCGTTCTTATCCATAACGAATATACCGGGCATTGCATAGTGACCGGTGGCTCCGGCCGCGTTCATTCCGGTGAGCGTGTAGGAAATCGTAAGTTTCTGCTTGGTCGGGTTGAAGGTAACGCCGGTAAACGCGTTTTCGTGCGTGCCGCTTTCAGCCGATTTGACGGTGAGCGACGCGTCATCGCCTACCGTAAGACCGGTGCTGGTCACGGTGGTATATTCGGTCTTGTCGAGCGCAATATCCTTCGTGCCGCTTTCGGTAACGTCGAACGCAGTGTCCGAAGCGAAGCCGAGTCAGTTGACCTTGGTGTAGTTACCGGCAGGCAGCGAAGCCGTGTAGGTCATCGCGTTGTCCTCGCCGATAGTCACTTTACCGAAGTAGTTATTGCCGTTGTCCTTGGTGAACACGACGTAGGTGCTGCCCGCGCCGTCCATGCCGGTAGGAACGGTCGCGCCGGTTATCGCACCGGTAATGGTCTTGTTGACTACAGCCTGAACGGTATAGGTAATAGTCCTGTCGTTCATAAGTCTGAGTAATTTGACGTCGCCTACTCCGTATTTCTTGCCCATGTCGTCGGTCACGCCGGCAATCTCATAGCCCTCTTTCGCGGCTGCGGTGATGGTGACGTCGGCGCCGAACGCAACGGTATAAACGTTGGCGTTCTCTGCGCTTGCGGTGCCGCCGGTGACGGTAATGTCGGCGTTTTCCGTTCCGACAATGGTTACCGTGTGAGTCTTGCCGATAATCTTGTTGACCTCTTCCTCGCCCTCATAAGCCTCGAAGTTGGTGAATACATAGTTGACGGTAAGATTAGGACCGATAGTGAACGAAAGCGATACGCGAGCTTCGCCCGAAGGCATCTTCGCATTGTCGATGCCCTGCGCGGTACGGGTCGCGACGGTGGAAACGTACATCAGCCCGTATTCGGTGGCGGAATTCTCTTTCGCAATCATGTAGTAGGTATCGTTTGCGCGGACGAACATTACGTCGTATTTGCCTTTATTGGCGAACGAGAAGCCGCCCGGGGTAAGGCCAAGTCCCGCATCTGATACCCATTTAGGTTCGCCGATACGCACGCCCGTCATACGGGTAAGGAACATAAACTTGTTGTCGTTTGCGTCGACGTAGCGGACGCCCATGCCGGGGTCGCCCTCGGTGCCGCCGCCCTTATTCTCGACGGTGAACTTAACAACCGAGTAAGCGTCCTTGATACCGGTAAACAGCGCGTCCTGTCTTTCAAGAATATTCGTATTCTTGCCGTTGACGGTGCTGACCGAAAGGGTCTTGGCGCTGTAATCGTAGTTCACTGCGAGGTCGCTGGAGAACTTGACGGTAGTGCCGTTCGTGAACGTCACGTCGCCGCCGAACACGGACTCGTCAAGCTCGGCAACGGGAGCCGTGATGGGGTCGCCTGCCGTGACGGTGACTGCGTTTTCGTAAACTCTCGCGTAGTGCTTGCCGGAGGTAACTTTAAGCGCGTAGGTGCCGGCAGCAACCGCCGCGAAGGTGTAGTCGCCGTTTGCGTCGGAGGTTGCGGAGTAGGAAATCGCGTCGCTGACAAGCGTTGCTGTTGCGCCCTCGATAGCCGCGCCCGCGCTGTCCTTAACCTTGCCTAACACGGTGTTCGCGACCGCGAAGGTCGTTCTGAACGCGTAGTCGGTGTCGTAAGCGCCGGTGAACTCGTAAACGCCGTTGGTTGCGGTTTCTTCCTGCCAATCGCCGTCGCCCACTTTCATCTCGAACTTAGAAAGCGCATAGCCTGCTTCCGCGGTGACGGTAATCCTAATCTTCTGACCGGAGGTAATGGTTTCGCCATTGACGTAAGCCGCGCCGTTTACGGTAATCACGGACGAACCGCCCTGCCCGTCGGTAACGGTGATATTGCCTTTAACTTCGCTTTCGATCTTCGCGATAGCCGCGTCGATTGCCGAAGCGTCGGTAACAAGCGAGAAGTCTTTTGCGCCGTCGAAAGCGACGTGGTTGCCGAACGCGCCTATGCCGATAGCGAGCTTGGGAGCCGCCATGACAGCCGTCCAGGTGGAGGGCAGCTTGTAGTCGGTTCTCCGCGAGCCGTCGTAAGCGTAAGCGTTGCCGTCCTTATCGAACTTGCCGAGGTACTTACCCTCGCGGATGAAGTACAGGAAGTCGCCCTTTCTGATAATGCGGATTTTCGCGGTCACGCCGTCGGCGGAAACGTAGTTGGTAAAGCCGAAAGCCGAGCCGATGTCGCCGAACATGTTTACGGTACTGTGGCTCTTGCCGGGAGTCCACCCGTCTTCATTCCAGCTCTGACTGAACATCATTACGCCGGTGTTTTGGGCGCCGATGAGCACTCTGTTGTCGCCGCCTGCGGACAGTGCGAAGCCGGTGGTTTCCCATGGGTCGTCGGAGCCGCCGGTGTAGCCGAGCGTTCTGTCGTGGAAGTTCATTACCGTAACGTCTGCCATAAAGTCGGTGACGGCGTTCTTGGTGAAGGACATCTGCGGATTTGCGTCGGTGAAGCTGTACCAGCCGTCGTTCATACGGTTGGGGTAAGTTCTGGCGGTACCCACGCGACCCACGACGTTAAGTCCGTCTTCGTCGAGCTGCACTTCGTAGTCGAACGGCGTTGCGCCGCCGGCTTCGGTCAGCTTGCTTTCAATGGTAGCCGCGTCGGAGGAAATGGAGATGTTTTCCCAATCGAGGTAGCAGTACTTAGCGGTGTTGGAAGCTATGTCGATAGCCCAAGCCATGGGGGTATCGACGAACTCGGACGCCAGCGTGTAGGAGTAGACGAGCGTCCAGCCGCCGGTTACGCCGTCGGTCGGGGTCGAGGTGTACTTGGAGAACATGTACACTCTGTCGCCGGTCTTGACGACGCGGACGTCGACGGAATTTGCGCCGTACTGTCCGGTCATGTTCGCCTGAGCGTAAGCCCATGCGTCGCCCTCGAGGTTGCCCGGTCCGGTCTGGAAGTTACTGCTGCCGTCGTACTTACGGGTCGGGTCCATAACGCCGAAACGGAGGAAACGAGCTTCAAAAGACTTGGTGCCGTTGTGCATTTTCACTGCGATGCCCGGCCAGAATTCCTTGTTGCTATCGCCTTCGATGTCGCTCATCGGGTCGAACTTGACGGTGTACTCCACTACCGCGTCTTTTGCGATGTAGTCGGTAAACCAATGTCTGGGTTCGTTGAGCGATTTCCGTCCTCTCGGGGTGAATACCTTGACGGTATCGGTGGCGTAATCGTAGGTCGTGTTGATGCCGTTGAGATTGGAGGTCAACGTCTTTCCGCCCACGGTGACCGAGCCGCCGGTGAGCATGAATTTAAGCTCGATGTTCGCGACGGTCTGCTCGGAAGCCGATTCGTCGACGGTGAAGTTTACAGTAGCGGTGCGAGCGAAGTAGTTATTCTTACTCACCTCTACCTCGTAGTTGCCGCTCTTGAGGCTGACGCTGTAGGCGCCGTTCTCGTCGGTGGTGGTTTCGGCGAACTTGATGTCGCGCGCGCCGGTCTCGTCGAGGAGGTAGTACACAACGCTTGCGCCGGCTACGCCCTTGTCGTTATTGTCCTTGTCGACAATCTTGCCGGTTGCGATTTCCTGCGGGTCCTTATCCTTGAAGGTTACGCCGAACTCGTAGTTCATATCCCAATTCATGGGAATGAACGTGAGCGTGTAGCCGCCGGTGATGTCGCCGGTCAGCGTGCCGAGGTTAGAGGTCGCGACGGACACCGGGGAGCCGCCGTTGACGGTGACGGTGAAGGAAGCGATTTCCTTTTCGGCGTCGGGAGTTACGTTTACGACAACCTTGGAGCCGAGCGGAGCCTTGCCGGTGATTGCCTCGCCGTTTGCGGTGGCGGAAATCTCGCCGCCCTCGGTTTCGGCAGGCACGGTGACGGTCGCGCCGTAGCCGGCGGTCATATAGCCGTAATTCGTGTAGGTGACGTCGAGCGACGCGCCGCCGCTGATGTTGACGGACGAGCCGAATTTTACGGTGCAATCTGCCGCGAGGATTTCGCTTACCTTAGCCGCGGCTTTCGTGCTGAGCACGGTGACGTCGCCGTTTCTCGAAGCCATGGTCACTTTGCCGTTTGCGATTTCGGCGAACATGACGGGCTTCTCGTCGGTGGATTTCTGATAATAAAGTATAATCGCGTTGGCGCTCTTCACCGCTCTGAACTCAAAGCTTTCGCCCATCGTCCAAAGTCCGGAAATGCCGTGACCGAGGTCGGTACGGTCGCCGTTCCAATCGAAACCGTCGCCGTTGATGCGCAGGTTGTTACGCATAAGCGCGAGGTAAAGCTCGTGGTCGTCGGCGGTGTTGAACGTTAACACGAAGCCGGGGTCGCCCTCGGTGCCGCCGTTGTAGGTCACGGTCGCCTTGACCGCGAAGTCGCCGGCGTTGAGGTCGGTGAAGCGAGCGTAGCACTCTTTGTTCGGGTCGGAGTTAATCGAGCCGTCGGGGTTGACGGTCATCGTGGAGCTGCTAACTTCGTGAATGCCGACGACGATATTGCCGTAGTCATAGCCCGGGGTGAGCTTGTTCGTCCAGCCGCTCTCGGTAGCCACGTCGAAGGGTATCTCAACGGGGTTGCCGCTGGGAAGTACGATGCTGAGACTGTAGGTGCCGGAAACGAGCGTCGTTTCAATCGTGCCGTCGGCTGCGATTTCGACGGGAACGACCGCGCCGTTTACGGTAAGGTCTGCGGTTACGCCGTCAAGCGTGGTAACCGTTCCCCACTCGCCGAACGGAACGATTTTAGCCGTTACGTCGTAGGTGTTTCTCTCGAACGCGCCCTGCATTTCCACCGTGCCGCTCGCTTCGGGAGTGAACGTGTAGGTGTAACGGTAGTTTGCTTCGTCGAACGTGCCGGTAAGAACGGTGCCTGCGCCCGTTTCGTTGAGCGACTTGTACACGAACTGCACCGCGCTCTTGTTAAAGTCTTCGTTGACGTCGACGTAGAAAGTAACCGCTTCGCCGTCGCCGAACGCGGTCTTTTTTGCGCGTGATGTCGCGCTCGGTCTTGACGAGGGTAACCGCTTCGGTGATGGTCCTGTAGTTGATTTCCTCGCCGGTAGCGTCCGCCCACACGAATTCCTTGCCTGCCGACGGGGTGCCGGTGATGGCAGGAGCCGCGTCGCGCTCGCCGTCGGGCTTGATAAGACCGAAGCCGTACTTGGCGGTCTTGGTCGCAACTGTGCTGTCGCCGTCCTTGAAGGTGACTTCCGCCCTTACTCTGGCGAGGTAAACCTTAATCGTGTTGGCGGCAGGGTCTGCGGCGTTCATGACCACTTCGGTCACATTGTCCTTGTCCGCAGCCAACGCGAAACCGACGGGAATGGTTTTCTCGTCGTAGGTGTAGGTTACGCCGTCGTACTCGGTGAACGTTCCGCCGAGGTCCTCGTCGAGGACGTACTCGTTGTCGCCCGCGTTCTCGACGTAGACGATGATTTTACCGGAAATCGCTTCCTCGTCGTAGTAAGCCTTGAGCGTAAGGCTGCCGTCGCCGGCAATCGTGCCGCTCATCGTGCTCGCCTTGGCGTTGAACTTATAGCCGTCGTAGGTCTTGGGAGAAGCGGTCGCCACGGTGTCGGTGGTACCCGTCTTGTTCTCGGTTTCTACGAGCGTGGTCTTGTTGTCGTGAGCCTTTTTGTAGTGCTCTACCTTGTAGGCGGTGTCGGTGTTAGCCTTGAATACCGCTTCTACGGTAACGGACTCGGTGGGAGCCTTGTCGAAATCGAAATCGCCCCAGCCGACGAACGTGTAGCCGGGCTTTGCAGCCGGCGTCGGCACGTCGGATTCTTTGACCTTGTGTCCGGCGGTGACCGTCACTACGGTTTCCTCGTCGCCGTTCTTGAAAGTAACGGCGTACACGGAGCTGCGTGTAATCTTGACGACGAACGTCTTTGCCTCGCCCTTATCGGTCGAAGGCTCGGCTTTTATGTAGAACGTGTTGATGCCGTCGACAATCTTTGCCTTGCCGTCCTCGAGTTTCTCGCTCAAACCCTTGTCCTTGTAAAGGCTGAGCGTAAAGCCCTCGTTTACGGCGACGTTTCCCAGAACGTCGACCTCTTCGACGTCCGCGTCCACCACCTTGGAGAATGCTCCGGTGGCTTCGTCAACCGTAAAGAAGCCGTCTTTTGCGCTGAGTTCGGCAGTAACCGTGCTTCCGCCGCAAGCAGCGAAAATCACGGTAGTCAAAGCCAGCAACAGCGCGAGTAAAACAACTATCGGTTTTCTCTTCATAGTCCCTCCTGAAAGGAATTTTAGTTTTTGTCGTAGCGTTTCGAGGTAGCCACGCCCTCAGCGGCGTAGTTTCCCCTTCCGCTAACCTTATCGTATTGATTATACGCTATTTAGTATGACTTGTCAAGAGGTATTTTCGATTTTACCTGCTTTAATTCGCAAATTTTACGCGCTTTTTTGCGGCACGGTCGCAAGCTTTGCCGACCGTTTTGCCAAAAACGCAATGTTTTCTTTTGATTTTAAGATAAATTTGCAATAATCGTAAAAGCTCGCCGCAGTTCCCTGTTGCCGCGGCAAAAATGAAAACGCCTGCCGAAGCTGACGGCAGGCGACAGGTGGTTTATTCTCTTTTATCGGCGGTTATGTCCGCGCTTGTATCCGCGCCTTCCACGTGGCGGTCGGGGATTTTGCCGTCCTCATCTCGCTCGCGCGGCTCGCTCCCGCCCGGCGCATCGGTTTTTGTCGGGCACGGGTTTTCCGCGCTCTCCTCTTCCGTTATCTGCGGCGCGTCGTCGGCTTTACCGCCGACAGGCTGCAAGCCGAAAAGCGAGTGGCGTTTTTTCGCGAGCTTCGCCATCGCGAAGTACAGCGGCACGCCGAGCGCCACAACCGACAGCAGCTCGCCCCCGCCCACCGTGAGCACGTTGAAAAAATACGGCTCGGTGATTTCGGGGTTGGTGAGAAATATCACGGGCACTAAGAACGCGTTGCACAGCACGGGCGGAATTATCCCCAGCCAGATTTTACGGCTGAGCCGCGTGAGAACGGCGGCGATAAGCGTTGCCGCGGCTCCGATGAGCATGTCCCACGGTCCTGCCGGGATATTGGCGATAAAGCAGCCTATCGTAAGCCCCGGGATTGCCTCGGTGAAAAACAGCGGCAGTATCGTCAGAGCCTCGCTTACGCGGAACTGAACGGGCGTGTACGCAATCGGCGCGACAACGAACGTAAGCGCGGCGTAAAGTGCAGCGATTACGGCGGAGCGCACCAAAAATTTGGTGGTTTTTTTCATAATGTCCTCCGTTTTGCGGGCATTTGATTGCCCGGGTGATTGTTTCCCATCGACTCGAGTGCTGCACCAAACGAGCCGTGGGCTTTTTTGCTTTATGTTATTATATTATATGGAACGCTATATGAAACGTTATTTTTTGTTCGCGATTTCCAGCGCGTCGGCGGTTTCGCGCAACTCGATAAAGTGCGCGTGCTCGTTCTCCGAATTAGGCGCGTGGAGCGTAAGATACGGCTTGCCGTCCTTTTCAAAGACCATGCCGTGACCGCCGTCGCCCGAGTATAGCGGCTCGGCTATCTGCGACCAGCCCGTAGTCACGTCGTCGCCCTCGTGGCGAAGCATGCCCTGCGTGTAACCGCCGCTGCCGAAGCTCGACCACAGCATTACCAACGCGCCGTTCTTATTCCTGTGCACGAACGGACCGTCGGTGACGTAGTTGCCGCTGTCGTTGCGCGCGTTTTTCCAGGGTGCTTCGGACGCGCGGAACAACAGTTTCGGCTCGCCTTTCGCCGCTTTGAGGTCGGGCGTGAGCTCGGTTATCCACATTTCGCCGTCGTGAACCTGAAGCCACTCGTGACAGAAAATGCAATAGAATTTGCCGCCGCTTTGCACGAGCGTGCCGTCAAGACACCACCAGCCCTCGGGCGTAATCGGCTCCGACCACACGGTAAAGCCGGTGAGCGGATTGTCGCTCCTGAGAATCTGACAGCGTCTGCCGTCCTTTTCCGAGAAGAACGTGGCGAACATGTAGTAGGCTCCGTCCACTTTGTGCACTTCGGGCGCCCAATAGGCTTTCTCGCCCCAGAAGCCGTCGGGGCGGTCGAACGCGTGATAGGGACCGTCGAAAGTAACGAGGTCGTCGGAAACGAACGACGAAAAGCCCGGCGTTTTGCCGTCGCCGCCGTAAGCCGCCGAGTTTGCCATATTGTTGGTGCCGTACATATAGTATTTGCCGTCCTCGGCAAGTATGTACGGGTCGCGTATTCTCAATTTGTCTTTGTCGAACTTCATATTTCCCTCCTACTCCGCGACTTTAATCGACTCGATAACCACGGGTTCGACGGGCACGTCGCGGAAGCCGTCGACGGAACACGTTTTCACCTCGGAAATCTCAATCGCGGTTTTCAGACTCTGTTCGTCGGCGGTCTGACCGAACGCGGCGTACTGACCGTCGAGGTACGGCAAATCTTCCACGCAGATAAAGAACTGCGACGAAGCGGAATTCGGGTCGGGAGTGCGCGCCATCGACACCACGCCGGGAGTGTGGCGGAGCGCGTTGCGCACGCCGTTAGCCGCGAACTCTCCGCGCACCGTGCGAGGCGCGGGCTTGTGAATCAGCTCGCCCTTGCCTGCCTTAAATCCGCCGCCCTGAATCATAAACCCGGGAATCACGCGGTGAAAGCACAGACCGTCGTAGAAGCCGTCCTGCACAAGCCGCATAAAATTCTCCACCGATTCGGGCGCGTACTCGCGAAACAGCTCGAGGTTGATTTTCCTGCCGTCCGTCAGCGTTATACAAACTTTGTCCTTTGTCATTGTCATTCTCCTCGCGGCAGCCGCGCCGCCGATTTTAGTGAAAGTCCTCTTCGGTAAACGCTTCCCACGGAATATTCACGGGCTGCTCGTCGTTGATTATAGAATCGACGTGCATAAGTAGCGGAAAGTCTTTGAGGTCGACTTCGCCCCTTGCCGCGCGCACCTTGACCGCGCGAGCGACGCGCGTCGCCACGACAAGCGACTCGAGCGTTACGCCCTTAAGCTCCTCTCTCACCTCGGTCATCGTCTTGCCCTTGCCGAGAAGTATGCCGGCAAGGCGCGTTCTGCCGCCGTACACGGTGACGTAAAGGTCGCCGGCGCCCACCACGATTTTGTCGTCCGCGCCGCCCAGAAGCTTGATAAGCTTAATCATTTCGCGCACGCCCTGACCGAACGCCGCCGCCTGCGAATTGTAGTGAAGCTCGCTGTTCTCGCCGAAATTCCGCTTGTTTACGCCCACGGTCAGCGTGATGCCCAGCGCGTAGCCGTTCTTGAGCGCAACCGCGCTCTCCACGCCCGTGACGTCGGTCGACAGCGAAATATGATAGTAGTCGGTCTGCATCGTCTTTTTCAGAAAGCGCAGCGTTTCTACGTCCTCGCCGCAGAAATAGACTTCGGTCTGGTCGTGCGCCACCAGCTCATAACTCGTGCACGGTCCGCCGACCGCGTTGAGATTGCGTTTAAGCCCTTTCTCTTTCAACATGTCGCGCCAGACGTAGGGATAGGGAATAAGATTGCCGTTCTCGTCGTCGAGCAGACCCTTGGTGACGGTGAGTACCGGGGTTTCCTCCTTGACGGCAGGCAAAACCTTTTCGCCGAACCACTCCACGCCGAAGCTCGACACGCCGCCGATTACGAGGTCGGCGCCGTCGAGAGCGCGCTCAAGCTCCTCGATTTGGTAGAACTTCACGCCTCTCGGAAAATCCTTGACGAACTTCGGGTGACGATTGGTTGCTTTGCACGCGTCGATGATTTCGCGGTCGAGGTGAGTACCCACAAGGCGCACCTCATGTCCGTTTTCTCTCGCCGGGAACGCCAGCGCCGAACCCATCATGCCCGAGCCTACGATTGTTACGATGCTCATTTTTCTTTAACTCCTTAAAATCTTAGCCGCGCAGTTGTCCGCGCGACGACACCTCGGGCATTATTGTACTCCTAACCGCCGCCGTTGTCAAGAAAACGGCAGGCATTTTCCACCGTTACATAAGCGGTCGGGCTTTCCGTAAATCCTGTAACAGTTGCGCCGTCACCGCCTCCCTCGCCGCCGCATACCATGGACTATGGAAAAGTTTTGCTTTCGCGGCGCGACGCTTGCCGTCTATGCCGGCTCGTTAGACGATTTTGAAATTCATGAAGCGGATAAGGGCGCGCTCGTCACGGTGCTCACTCACGCCGCGCTGTCCGCGTCCGTCGACCTCTTCCGCGAAATTCGCGGCGAGGACAAGATTTTGTCGCGGCTGTGCGCGCTGTCGGAGCGGCTCGATTCCACGCTGGTTGCCGGCATGCTCGTCCGCTACGGCGAAATCCGCAGGCTGAGCGCGGCGATAGCGCACCGCGGAGTATTGGAGGACGTAGCCGACTCGTGCACCGCTCCCGAGCCGTTTGTGCGCGGCGGCACCGTCAAGATAATCGCGACCGACGGGCTGAGCTTTGCCGTCTGCCCCGGGCGCGACGCCGCATCGCGACTGATTATGGGTAAAATCGTCGGGCTTTGCGACGCGGTCGTCGCTGTGGACTCAACCTACTCGCCCTCCGCCGAAGCCGCGATAACCGGGCTGTCGGACGAGTTTTCTCTTCCCGTCCTCTACGCCTCACCCTCGCGCGTTTTTCTGCTCGGCGAATAGCAAAAAAGGGGCAATGCCCCTCTGTATAATAACCGTAAAATTCCCTCTATACCGTGCCGTAATCTTCGGGCAGTTCTTCGTAATCTTCGTCCGACGCGACCGGATACATAAAACACGGGTGAACCACGTCGTCCCAAATATCTTTAAGACGTTTCCCCTCGACGCTTCCGTTATTTATAAAGTCGTCGAGGGTGTCGTAATCCGCTTCTTCGCCCCGACTGTATAACTGCACGCCGTTATTCTCGCCGTAGACCTGATACGGTCTGCCGTTATACCAAAACAGCATCTCTCCGTAAAAATTGAAACCGTTAATAAAGTCCTCGAAAGTCGCTTTGAACGGTTTACCGGCTTTATATTGTTCTTTCGCGCGCGATAACGGCACCAACATAGGGTAACTTATTCCGTGCCATTTTTCTTCCGTTTCATTACTGCCGCATTGCTGCCAACCGCAATGCGGACACTTTGCACTGTTCCCGTAATCGTCGGCGTAGTTCAGTCCGCCGCATACCTCACACGCAATCGCGTTGTTATATTCCATAGTGTGATATTTTTTATCCATTTGCTATTATTCCGTCAGTCCTCGGGCGGAACGTCGTAATCGGTTTCGGGGTCGCCGCAGTACATAAAGCACGGGTGCACTACTTCGTCCCAGATATCGACAAGCAGCCTTCCGTGAATGTTTGCCTGCGCTTTGAAATCATCGATCGTGGCGTAAGTCTGCATTATATCTTTGCTCGCCAGCACCGCGCCGTCGGCGCGTCTGAAAACTTCATAGCATATTCCGTCGTGCCAAAACAGCATTTCGGCATAGAACATAAGCCCGTTTATAAATTCCTCGAAGTTTGCCTTGAACGGCTTACCTGCCTTGTACTGTTCTCTCGCGTGCGACAGCGATACAAGCATAGGATAACTTATGCCGTACATTTCCTCATCGGCTTCGCTATTTTTGCTTTGCTTCCACCCACAATTTGGACATCTGTCGCTGTTGCCAAAATCGTCGGAGTAATTCAGTCCGCCGCAAACTTCACACGCAATCGCGTTGTTATATTCCATAGGGTTATACTTCTTCTCCATTTTGTTCCTCCTCGCTCGGATAATTCAGATAATCAGGTTCTATAGGTTCTATTTCTCTTACTAATCTTTCACTCCAATTCCCATGCCTGTCTATATGCATACCTTTATGATACCATAAATGGTCATGCGGAAAAGTGTGATTTTCATGTGCATTTTGATGAAAATAGTCTCTGTTTCGAATAACCAAACCATTCGAATCAAACCAACGACTTTGCTTTTTCTTTCCATTTTCATACAAATCCCACCTTGAATTTATATGAGAGTCTTTTGTTGGCAAATCGCCGCTCCTCCCATAAAATTTAAATACTCCTCCGCTTGGAATTCCACCTGCACCCATTATAACATTCCTCCTTGGCTTTTGTCAAATTTTTCTAATTTTGTTCCCATATTTACCTCCTTTTTCGGGCAACAAAAAACGGAAGCTGGTTACAGTTTCCGTTTTCTCGTGGCTAAAAGATTACCACATTTATATTATAACATACCTTGTCAAGCCCCCCTAAATACGTCATATTTCTCTACTCCGCGACTATCGTAAGACCGTGGGCGGCGGCGTAACTTTTCAGTTCGCGACAAAGCTCGGTCGAGTGAAAAGCGTCGCGCGAATAGGCGCAGCGGAGCGCGCTCGAGAGCGTTTTGTCGCCCACCGAGCGGCGGTCGCCGCTTGCCCTGTCGAAATAAATACGCATGGCGGCGACGAGGTCGTGCCCGTTCGTAATCATGAGGTAGTCCTCGATTTTGCCGGTGTCGCGCACGGCGGCGAGCTTTTTCATCCGTGCGCCGTTTATCTTGTTTTTGCGGTTATAAGCGTTGACGAAGCCGACCGCTTCGCTTCTGGTAACGGTTTTACCGGGGCGTATTACGCGGCTGAGGTCGGTGCCTGAAATTTTGAGTGCCCATTTGTAGCGCTCGGAGCACAGCCGAATTGCGGAAATGTGGAACAGCGAGCGCAGTATTTCGTACCGAAGCTTCAAGGGCGGCAGTTTTCCGCGATAGAAATTGACGACTACGCGTTCAAATGTTTCGTCGTCGGCAACGAGCATGGTTTCGCAGCAACAACCGTCGCAGTAGAAAATGCGCTCGTGCCGCTTTGCCGTCTGATAATCGCGGTCGCGTATTCCCAATACGCGCGGCTCGTCCGGGAACTCCGACGGCAGAAACTTATCTATCGTGGTGCACGCGCCGTAAGCCTTGATAAGCGTGACGGACTTGTCGAACAGAAACCGAAAAGTCTTTACGTCGTCCTCGCCCTCAAGCAGCACGACGGTTTTTTTGCGACGAAAATCCGCCGACAGCAGCAGGCTGATTTCGGCTGCGGTGTTCTCCGCCGTGAGATTGGAAAAAATCGAGTTACTCCCCATACTGCTCTCCGAGGTCAACCTGAAGGTCACGGTGACCGCCGAGTATCTGCGGCGAGTGCGTGGCGATAATCGCGCTTGCGCCGCCGAGCGCGCGGCAAATCTCCTTTACGTCGTCCACGAGCGTGAACTGCCACGCGATGTGCATCGAAACTTCGGGCTCGTCGATGAGCAGCAACGCGCCGTCGGGCGTGCCGAACAATAAATCCGCGTAAAACTCGGTCAGCCGAATTTCGCCTGCGGACAGCGCGAGAAAATCCAGCTTCTCCCCGTCGTCGTCCGTAAATTCCAAGCCGCCGCTGCCGATAGTCGCCGTCTTGAACGCTAGCTTATCGGAAAGCAGATCTCTCAGAAGTTCCGCTCTCGCCCTGTCGCTACCGCCGGCATTGTACGCCCTGCCTGCCGCGTCGGGAATCGAGCGCAGCTTATTCGCGTACTCGCGGATTTTCTCCTCGCCGCCGCGCACCGCCGAGCTCAGCCCGTCGCCGCCTGCACGCCTGACCGCGCCCAGCAGCTTCGCCGCACGTTTTTCGGCTGCCGTGAGCTCGCCTCGGGGCGAAACTTCCTCGCCGTTTTCGGTGTAAACGCCGTTCGCGGCTTTAACGAAATCAAACTGCTCGCCGCCGTTAAATTCCAGCGAAAGCTCGCGCCCGGGCATCGAAAACAGCGTGCCGCGATTGCCGTTTGCCACCGCTTCGACAAGCGAAAACAGCGTGCTTTTGCCAAAGCCGTTCGGTCCCGTGAGCACCGTCACGCCCTCGCCGCGTAGCCTTACGCGGTAATCGAACCGCCCGAAAAGCCCCTTTACGGTTATTTCCTTCAGCATTTTTCGCCTCCTTCGGCAATCGCCGTCCATGCGTTTTATCGCAGCTACCCTACTTTATATTCCCGAAAATCGTAATCGGTTTACGCCCGAATCCGATTTAACTTTATTTATTCCGTTTGTTTTGCCTGTTCTGCCGCTCGGCTTCGCGGCGTTCGCGCTCGGCAACCTCCGCGGCGTAGCGGCGGCGCTTCTCGGTGCTCTCCCACCAGCCGACTTCGCGAGTCTTAAACTCGTCGTTACCGGGGAACGGCATGGCTTCAAGCTGTTCGCGAGTGACCCCGAGCTTAGCCGAAAGCTCGTTCGTCGCGAGTATTTTCAGTCCTTCCGCGCCGTGGCAACGCGAGCAGGCGTTCTCAGCGCCCATTTCGTCTGTCACATAGTAATCGCAGTCGGCGGTCTTGGGCGTGTACCTGCCGCCTGCCTCCGCGATAAGCCGGACAAACGACAGCATTTCCCTAAGGTGAGTCGTCTCATAGCTCTTGCAAAACGCCACGCGTTTATGCCTTAGCGGCTGTTTTTCCGCTTTTTTCGCAGGTCTGTATGCGCGAACAAACGCGTCGAAAACCTTTCTGCCGTTGTTGTTCATGCGGTTGCTCTCGTCCGCTCGCGCACGATTCACGCGGTCGGAAAGCGTGACCACGGCGTCGTCCTCGACGGTGCCGTCGGCGCAAAGTCTGCCACAGCAGCCGGGGTGCGCCGCCGCGAGCCCGGATAGAGTCGTATTCGATTTTTCGGCAATCGCCAGCGTGAGCCGCGCCGTCATCAGCGCGTCGTCGTCGGACTTGTGCAGTGTTTCCGTCGCCACGCCCATTTCTTCGCAAGCCCTCTCGAGGTTGACCACGCGCTTTTCCTCGTCCAGCTCGCGAAACAGCTTCTGACTGTCGCAATAGCGAAACGGCGGTATCGCCAGGTCGTGGTCCTCGCAAGCCGTGCGTATAAACTTCGCGTCGTTGACGAGCGAATGCCCGAAAATCATGCGGTCGGGCGCGGTCAGCAGCTCGCTTATGCGCGAGTAAGCCGCGCCGAACGGCTTTGCCTTGTAGTATACGGCAGGCTTGTGGTGAAGCTTGATGTCGCCGGGCTCCTTGCCCCTCAGACAAAAACGGTGCTCGGGATTGACGAGTATCACGTCCTTTTCCCTGACCTCGCCGTGCTCGCCCGTCACGACGTAGCCGAACTCGCACAAGTGCGTTCCGTCGCTGCATTCGGTATCGAAAAATAAATAGTCCATGCTGTTCCCTGACCGCGGCAAAAACGCCGCCCGATATTTTACGCTTTCATTATACACCAAAAGCGACGACTCGTCAAGAGCCGCCGCCTATCGCCGCTAATGCAAATCGATTAAATTACGTTAATGCGCCCGATTTGTTGTTGCGGCGGTTTTTTGATAGAGAATTCAATTCTATCGGTTTCTAATACGCAAACGCCTTTACCGTCGTATTGTTTTAATATAAACGAATACTCTCCGTAGGCTAACCCTTGTAACGACGCGTAATATTCGTCCGCATCTATTTTTATCTTCTTAAAAACGTTCCAAGTCGACGGTTTTTTCACCGGACCGTACGGACTTCCGACGGTTACGAAATCTTTCGGTATATAAAACGTAATTTCGGTATGGCCGTATTCGTCGTAACACGGTTGAAAATATACGTTCACCAGATCTGTGCCGGTCGCGACCTTCACGTCGGCGGCGGTAAGCAACGCTTCTCGTTTCGCTTTTGCTTGCTCGGCATAGTATTTTTCCTCGTCCGCTTCAACGTACATAATCGAAACTATACAATCGTCTGCCAAATTGTTTTTAAATACGAATTTGATTCCTTCCGTTCTGTCCTCGAAGTCCACCGGAACGATATACTGCGTACCGTTTCGCGCAACTTTTTCCCACTTGTCTTTTCTTAAAACGAACACGTCAAAACGATCGTTTTCATCTTTTACGTTAATCGTAACGGTATATTTGTTTTTAAAAATATCGTCGTCTTGCGTTATCGTAAGAACGTCGTTGCAATCACTAAAAGAATAATTGCAATCGCCAGAAAAACATGTAGACTCCATTAAATATTTTTGATACTTATCCATACTATTCTCCTTACTCGATCGAGCAAATATACTCGATGCAATTCTTTAATTCCTCATCGGTCAACTTATCGTTGGTCTTTTCCGCATGCACCAACGAGTTCCGTTCTTTGCGTAATTTATGCAATAACGATATTTTATCGTAGCTTGTGTTTTCATATCCCCAACCGTCATCTTCCGTCCGCGTAAGTTGATTTTTACAATACTCGTCTATCATTTCAACAAAACTGTCGGCATATCCGTAATTGCATTTCAATACCGCTTCGAAACGAACGCAGAGATTTATAATTACCATATCTCGATTGCCGGCTTTAAGTTCTTTTTCAAAGTATTCTTTCGTAAATTTACCGACTAATTCCGATTTATCTATCTTTAACGATAACTCGTTTACAATACGCTCTTTGACTTTTTGCAAATATTCGACCACTTCCCGAACGCTATTTGAATATTTTAATTTTTTAGCATTCGATTTTTCGTCCGCGTAAAGTTCGTTACGATTTATATTGACTTTATCCGCGATTCTGTAAAGCGCGTCCGAATCGGCTTTCGTGCAGTACGACAGCAACTCCGCTTCGATGCAATTCGTATCGTTATTTATTACGGCGTCGGCAAGCCGCGCGTTTCCGTTATCTACCGCAAATCTAAACAATTCTCTCTGCTTGTTATCGGCGTACAAATTATAAACGATTTCAAAATAGTGTATCGGATATTCGTATAACGCCCTTTTGACCGCGTTAAAATCTTTTACTTGCGCCAATTCGTTAATGCTTATAATGCCGTTATGCACAGCAGATTGTATTTTTAATTCAGTATCCGAAACGTTTTTATCGAGTTTGAGTTTCGCAATTCTTATCTCGTCGTCGGTCGCAACGTAACACTTAAAAGCGTCGGCAAAAATCGGCTGTGTGTTTTTCACAAAAGACCTTATCGCGTTATTGATTCCGTTAAACTCCGATATCATTTCGATATCGCCCTTGTCAAACGCCGACTTGAACGTTCTGTCAAGAATTCTCACCAATCCGTAGCCGTCGTTTCCTCCCCTATTTCCCATAAAGAAATAGTTTGCAACGTAATTATATTCTCTGTCGTATCTATCGCTAGTTATTTGAATATTCGCATACGCATAGTCGTTGTTTTCTTTCGCCGCGCCGATAAATTTTCTGAACAACGCCTCGTTCCCGCAAGAATACGCTTCGTCAATCATATACGGCAACGCATGATACCAGACGCATTTTCTGTCGCTTTGCGGCGATAAAAGAAAATCGATCGTATTTTCATTTATGCGTTTATCCGTAACCAACACGTTAAAAAACTTACGCGGAATAATGCAAATGCATTGATCGCGATAATCTCTGAATTTTTCTTTATCTTCTTCGGGGAGTAACGATTTAATGTCGTTCTCGCTCTCAAAAGTAAATTGCCAATTCCTTTCTATCATAAAACGCGCACCCGCCAATACGCTCGGCTTATTCGCTAAAATCGCAAGAGTTATCGCGTCGATTATATTAAAGCGTTCTATGAAATTTCTATCTACTTCGCACAGTTTTTCGAACACTTTAAAACACCGGTATTGTAAAACGTAGTCTGTGATATTTTTCCCATTTTCGTCGTTCGGAAGATCTATAACTTCCTCCGTCATTGACGCGTCGTCGTTTTTTGCGCACAGTTCCGCTTTCGACATAGTTATAATCTCTTTTTCGGGAGTTTTGCCGGTCATAAGATAATCGATACTTACGCCGAAAATATTAGCCATTACGGGCAACTGCGAAATTTCCGGATAACCGCCGTCGCTTTCCCACTTGCTTACGGTTTTATCGCTCACACTTAGTTTTTCGGCAAGTTCGACTTGCGTCCAACCTTTTTCTTTGCGCAAAGTAGCAATCCTTTTGCCTATGCTTTGTTCTGTCATTAGTTCCCTCTCCTTTTGGTTCGTGCCACCATTATAAACCGACTACCGAAACTTGTAAACCTACTTATCATATATGCGAAAAGTAGACTATCATCAAGTCGATTATTTTATCTCTACGATACGTAGAGTATATCTTATAATTTAGTATTTGTAAAGCATCCAATAATCCATGAACAGCAAAAAACCGCTTGCTACTGCCCGTATAGTCGCAAGCGGTTTTGTTCTATTTACTTAAAGTTGTAAGGGCGTAACCTATGCGAGGTTACAGCGCCTTTTTATAGATGGCGAGAATATCCTCGACTGTTACGTCCTTGGGATTACCGCCGGTGCAGGGGTCGATGAGCGCGTCGGCGGCGAGTTGCGGCAACTGCTCTTCCTTGATGCCGATTTCGCCGAGTCGCTGCGGAATGCCGATAGCCTTGGACAGCGTGCGCACGGCGTCGATAGCGGCGAGCGCGGCTTGCTCCTCGGTCAAGCCCTCGGTCCTGACGCCCATAGCCCTTGCGATGTCGCCGTACTTCTTCATTGCGGCGGACATATTGTACTCCATTACGAACGGCAGGAGCAGCGCGTTTGCCACGCCGTGAGCGATGTCATAGCGTGCGCCGAGCGGATGCGCCATCGAGTGAACGATGCCGAGTCCCACGTTGGAGAACGCCATACCCGCAACGTAGCTGCCCATAGCCATGCCCTCGCGAGCCTCGGCATTCTTGCCGTCGAAAGTAGCTGTTGCAAGGTTTTCGGCAATCATTTTGATACTGTTCCAGCACAGAAGGTCGGAAAGCGCGTGCGCGCCCTTGGTGATATAGCCCTCGATTGCGTGCGTGAGCGCGTCCATGCCGGTAGCCGCGGTCAAGCCCTTGGGCATGCTGGTCATCATTTCGGCATCGTTGAACGCGACTACGGGAATATCGTGGGGGTCGACGCAAACAAGCTTTCTGCCTGCTTCCTCGTCGGTTATGACGTAGTTAATCGTGACTTCTGCCGCCGTACCGGAAGTGGTTGCGAACGCCATAATCGGGAACGCCTTGTTCCTAGTGTCGGCAACGCCCTCCAGCGAGCGCACGTCGTAGAAATCTGGATTGGTCGCGATAATGCCGATAGCCTTTGCCGTATCGATTACCGAGCCGCCGCCGATAGCGATGATTACGTCGGGCGCGAACGCCTTGAATTTGCCGAAGCCCGTCTGCACGTTGTGAATCGTGGGGTTAGCCTTTACCTCGTCGAAAACGACGTAAGCCACGCCAGCTTCGTCCAGCTCGTCGGTGACCATCTTCGCCACGCCGAACTTCACGAGGTCGCGGTCGGACACCACGAACGCCTTTTTATAGCCCCTTCTCGCCAGCTCGCCCTTGATTTCCTTTCTGCAACCTGCGCCGAAGTAGCTCGTTTCGTTGAGCACCATTCTCATAATTTTACTCTCCTTTTCGATTGTTTTTCTCGCCGAAAATCGGCGGCGTCTCGCCGCAAGCCCTTCCGCGACAAACATATTATACCCCGAAATCGCAAAATCGCCAACGATTTTTCGCCAATAAGTAATTTTTTACCGATTTAACATTCGGCGGCGTTAAATTTACAGAATATGGCATAGAATTATTACACAATATGCCTTAAAATAACAAAAGCTCGCGAGGGGCTTTGTGCCCTGCGAGCCTTGCGTTTCATATCATAGTATGTAATATCGCCTGCGAACGCCCTGAGATTACTCGGCGTATTTTCTCACGACTGCCAGCATTTCGTCGTAGCTGCCGAGCATTTCTTCCACGAGTCGGAACTGCGTGCGGCAACGGATGAGGTTGTGGTCGGGCTTTGCGACCTTGAAGTAAGTGTCGCCCGAGAGGTAATCGGCGAGGAAGCGCATGCCGCACTCGTAGGTCATCATCACCGAGCCGAGCGGAAGCGCGTCCACTTCGGCAGGGGTAATCACGCCTTTCATCGCGCCGATAAAGCCGCGCGAATACACGTCGAACAGCCGCATCGAGAAATGCACTTTGCTCAAATCCGCCTCGTCCTCGAGCGCGGTGGAACAGCCGAAGCGCACCGAGTCGCCGAAGTCGTACACGACGGAGCCGCCCATAACGGTGTCGAGGTCGATTACCGCGACAGCCTTTCCCGTGGTTGCGTCCAGCAGCACGTTGTTGAGCTTGGTATCGTTGTGCGTCACTCTTTTGGGAATCTTGCCGCTACCGAGCATATCTACGATTTTCGGGGCGAGGTAGTCGTGGCTCGTCACGAACGCGATTTCGTCCTCGCAGTTCGCCTTTCTCCCTGCCTTGTCCGCTTTCGCCGCGGCGACAAAGTCGCGATAACGCGATACCGTGTTGTGAAAATCGGGGATAACGTCGCGGATTTCGTCCACGTCGAAGCCGTCGAGCATGCGCGCGAACTTGCCGAACACCGCGCCGCTCTCGTAAAAGTCCTCGTCGCTGCGCGCGAGGTTGAGCGAAACGGTGTTGTCGATGTACAGGTACACGCGCCAGCAGCCGCCGTCCGCGCGCAGGTACGGCTTGCCGTCCGTCGTGGGGATAAGCGTCATCGTTTCGCGGTCGGGGTCGCCGCCCTCTGCCGCGATGTTCTTCTTCGCGTGGGCGAGCACCTTGACGATGTTGCTCATAAGCGTGTCGACGTCGCAGAAAATCGAATCGTTGATGCGCTGAAGAATATACTTTTTGTCATCGGTTTCGACGAGGTAAGTGTCGTTGATGTGCCCGTCGCCGTAGGGACGAACGGACTTAGCCGTGCCGCCGACGGCAAAGCTCTTAATCAATACTTCCAGCTCTTTTTCGTTCATAATCTCTCCTAAGGCGCGTAAAAACCGCTGCCGTTCGTTTGCTACCGGATAATAATACCATTCTCGCGGAAAAAGTGCAACCGTTTACCGCCGCTCGCGCGCAAAAATCAATAAATTCTGTCCTTTCGTGACGCTTTTTGCGGCTGTTGACTCAAATAAAATCGCGCAAATGCGCCGAATTGTGTTTACTAAGCCGCCGGGATGTGTTAGAATATATGCGCGCGCGTGCGCGAACTATACTTTATGGGACTTAATCTATGCTGAAACTGATAAAATACCTCAAAGGCTATTGGTTCAAGACGATTTCGGGACCGCTGTTCAAGCTGCTGGAAGCCGTCTTCGAGCTCATCACGCCGCTCGTGGTCGCCTGGATTATCGACGCCGCTATCCCCATGGGACATAACGGCGATTACTCCGGGCTCGTGACGGGCGGACTTATCGTGCTGGGGCTCGGAGTTTTCGGGCTGGGCTTCGCGCTCACCGCGCAGTTCTTTGCCTCGCGCGCGTCGCTGGGCTTCGGCACCAACCTGCGCCGCGAACTGTACCGCCACGTCAATACGTTCTCCTACACCGAGCTCGACCGCTTCTCCACAACTTCGCTGATTACGCGCCTCACCGCCGACGTGAATCAGGCGCAGCAGGGCGTGGCGATGTTTATCCGCCTGATTCTCCGCGCGCCGTTTATCGTCGTGGGCGCAATCGTCATGGCTATGCTGATCGATATAAAGCTGTCGCTCATCTTCGTCGCGGTGACGCTGGTCATCGGCGCGGTGCTGTGGATTATCATGTCGCGCACTCTGCCGAAATACAAGACCGTGCAGTCCAAGCTCGACGACGTGACGAGGCTGACGAAAGAAAACCTGTCGGGTGCGAGAGTTGTGCGCGCGTTCGGCGCGGAGGAGCGCGAAAAGTCCGCGTTTTTTGCAGCCGCCGAAAGCTTGTCCTCGTCCTCTATCCGCGTGAGCGCGCTGTCGGCGCTTCTGAATCCGCTGACCTACGCGATGCTCAACCTCGGTATTATCGCGGTGCTGTACTTCGGCGGCAAAACCGTCTACTACGGCACTCTCACTCAGGGCGAGGTAATCGCCTTAATCAACTACATGACGCAGATACTCAACGCGCTTGTCGTGTTCGCCAATCTTCTGGTCACGTTCACCAAAGCTTCGGCTTCGGCGGCGCGAATCAACGAAGTGCTCGCCGTGTCCTCGTCGATGACCGAAGGTGAAGGCGCAACCGCCGACTACTCGGCTCCGGCAATCGAGCTTAGCGACGTTTCGTTCACCTACTCTTCCGCCACTTCTCCCTCTCTCGAACATATTTCGATGACGGTCAACCGCGGCGACAGCGTGGGCATTTTGGGCGGCACGGGCAGCGGAAAAACCACGCTCGTCAGCCTTTTGCCGCGACTATACGACGTGGGAAGCGGCTCGCTGAAGGTGTTCGGCAACGACGTCAAAACCTATACGAACGCCGAGCTCGCTTCGATTTTCGGCGTGGTGCCGCAAAAAGCGGTACTGTTTCAGGGCTCCGTCCGCGACAATATGCGCTGGGGCAAGGAGGACGCGACCGACGAGGAAATCCGCCGCGCGCTGGAAACCGCTCAGGCGGCGGAGTTCGTTTACGCGCTCCCCGGGGGGCTCGACTACCAAATCGCCCAGGACGGCAAAAACCTTTCGGGCGGACAACGGCAGCGACTCACGATTGCCCGTGCGCTCGTGTCCGCTCCCGATATTCTCATTCTCGACGACAGCTCGTCCGCGCTGGACTTTGCCACCGACGCGCGTTTACGAAAGGCTCTGGGCGCCATGAGCCGCAACGAGGGCTTGACTACCGTCACCGTTTCCCAACGCGCCACCGCCGTCAAACACTGCGACCTCATAGTCGTGCTGGACGACGGCAAAATCGCGGGCGCCGGCAAGCACGAGCAGCTGATTGACTCGTGCGAGGTTTACAGAGAAATATGCCTGTCGCAAAACAAAGAGGAGGAGCTGAAACAATGAAAACCTCCGCAAAAATCGTAAAAACCAAGGACAAGAGAACGGACGGCGCGGCGATTAAACGTCTTTTAAAGTACGCTCGCCCCTACGTTCCCGTCATTCTCGTCGCGCTCCTGTGCTCGGTAATCCAAATCGCGGCGACCTTGCTCGCGCCCGTGATAATCGGCAGAACCGTCGACTACATTATCGGCGAAAACAACGTGGACTTCGGCGTAATCTTCAAGAACGCCGGGATTCTGGGCGGACTGATTGTCGCGGCGATACTGTTTCAGTACCTCTCGTCGATGTGTATCAACTTCGCTTCATTCCGCACGATACGCGACCTGAGAACCTACGCTTTCGACAAACTCAGCGACGTGCCGCTCGGCTACATCGACAGCCGCTCGCACGGCGACCTCATGTCGAGAGTGGGCAGCGACATCGACCAGATTTCCGACGGACTGATTCAGGGCTTCTCGCAGCTGTTCAGCGGCGTCGTCACGATAGTCGGCACGCTCGCGTTCATGCTGTCGGTCAACTGGCTGATTGCTCTCGTCGTGGTGTTGATTACTCCGCTGTCGCTGTTCGTGGCGTACTTTATCGCCAAAGGCTGCCACAATATGTTCGCAATGCAGGCGAAAAAGCGCGGCGAGCTGTCGGGGCTCGTCACCGAAATGCTGTCCAATCAGCGCGTAGTCAAGCTGTTCGGCTATGAAAAACGCGCGGAAAAACGCTTCTCGGACATCAACGGCGAACTCAAGGTGTGGGGTCAGAACGCCGCCTTCTACTCGGCTATGGTCAACCCCTGCACGCGCTTTGTCAACAACGTCGTGTACGTCGCGGTGTGCGTGCTCGGCGCGTTTCTGGTAATCCGCGGCGAGGGCGTACTCGGCATGAGCGCGTTCACAATAGGCGGACTGTCCTGCTTCCTCTCCTACGCCAATCAGTACACCAAACCTTTCAACGAAATCACCGGCGTGGTCACCGAACTCCAGACCGCTACCGCCGCCGCAAACCGCGTGTTCGAGCTTCTGGAAGCGCCCGTACAGAGCTCCGACGAGGGGCTGCCCGAGCTCACGAACGCGCACGGCAATATCGAAATCGACGACGTTTACTTTTCCTACGTTCCCGACAAGCCGCTCATTCAGGGCTTCTCGCTGTCGGTAAAGAGCGGTCAGCGCGTGGCTATCGTTGGTCCCACGGGCTGCGGCAAGACTACGCTCATTAACCTCCTCATGCGTTTTTACGACCCCGGCAGCGGCGTAATCCGCGTCGAGGGCGAGGACATTACGGGCGTAACGCGCCGCTCGCTCCGCCTCTCCTACGGCATGGTGCTGCAAGACACCTGGCTCAAAAAAGGCACCGTCCGCGAAAACATTGCGTTCGGTAAGCCCGACGCCACCGAAGAGGAAATCGTCGCCGCGGCTAAGGCTGCGCACATTCACAGCTTCATCATGCGACTCGAACACGGCTACGACACCGTGCTCGAGGGCGACGGCAGCAATATTTCGCAGGGGCAAAAGCAGCTGTTGTGCATTGCGCGCGTGATGCTCACCCATCCGCCGATGCTGATCTTAGACGAAGCGACCTCGTCAATCGATACCCGTACCGAAATCAAAATCCAGCAGGCGTTTGAAAAACTTATGCAGAACAAGACTTCGTTTATCGTCGCTCACCGCCTGTCCACAATAAAGAACGCAGACCTCATCCTCGTCATGAACAAGGGCAACGTCATCGAAAAGGGCACGCACCGCGAGCTCCTCGAAAAAGGCGGCTTCTACGCCAACCTCTACAACTCGCAATTCGAGCACTAGGGAAGCTGACAACAAACGGAAAATTATACCGAGAAGTACTCACTTATTTTAAGCGAGTACTTTTTAATTCGGAATTAAAAACTTGGTTCAATATACTTTGTTAAAAGACCTTTAGTAATTGCATTGACAACATTATCCATAAAGCTTTTTCTGTCTAGAATGTGTATTTCGTACATTTCGTTTTTTCTTGTATTCCACAATAATCCGACATCAAGTCCAAGCGCAATCATGTAGCAAGCACATTGCAAAAAATGCTCATGTGATAGTTCATATACAAATTTCAATTCATATACTATGTTATCTTTTACCACATCCGCAAGTCCATGAGCCGAAAACAACAGTTGTCCATTCTCATCTGAAAAATCTATTTCACACGGCACCTGCACTTTTTCATCGTTTTTTAAAAATGTCGATAATCGTGATTTAATTTCTTTGTTTTCTTTTTTGTCAACAAACGGTGTTTTCACTTGTTTTATATATCTATCTTGCCCCATATCCAACGAGACCAAAAACAGAATTTTCTTATCTAGCGATGAATCCCTTACTTTTTTTGTATACTTAAACGTTAGCTTTGGTTTGTCGCGAAGATATGACTCGATTGCTTTGTTAATATCATATCCATTAAAATAAATAGCTTCTTGATAAACACCGATACAAGGCGAAAGGTCAATCAAGTAATCATGATTTTTAATTTTAATTTCAGAATTATCCTCTAAGCTTTTTTTATTTATTTCAAGCAGAGAATAGCACTTTTCTATGCTTTCCTTGTATTTAAAATCGAACATTGACGAAATATTAACTGTTTCAAAATTTAAATTTGTTCTTTTCCACGTAGATAACGTTTTTTCTGACAATAACTCCTCATCACTTTTTACAAAAATAATATGTTCTTTTCCTCGGCCCGCAGCAACACAAAAGATATTACGTAAAATTTCATAAGATTGCTGTGGTTTTTCTATTCTTGTTGCCCAATAGCTTTCAGTAAAATCAAAAACTACGCAAATCTTCCTTTCTAATCCTTTGCTACTATCAAACGTAGTAAAAATTGCAGTTTCTGCATTCGGTTTCACAGCTCCGGTACTTCCAGAATTTTTATCCGATATGCTGGCATAAACAGTTTTTTTATTAAATTTATCCGGATAAGTCTTTTCTAATTCGTTAAGTACGTAGTTTAATTTACTTTCCCCTCTTTGTCCAAGGCATAGAATATCTTCGTTTTTTTGCGTAGAAAGGTATTTTACCACCGTATCGATATCCTTTATCTCAACTTTACAATTCTTATTCACTCCATTGATTGTTTTCTTCCACACTCGTCCCAACATATTTGCAATATCAGCCGATAACCTAAAACAATATGTAAATTCAAGTGTAATATGAATATTTAAAAATTCATTTATAAATTTGCGCACTTCTAAATCTGTATTATCGTAAATCTTTTGTTCCATATCTCCGACAGCTATAATTTGCATCTTCGGATTAACTGACTTTATATATTGTAACATTTCTGCAAACTCTCGCGTAATATCTTGATATTCATCTATTATTAGCACATCATAACGAGATATAGCGGGTTTATTTCTGTTAAAAGTCTGTATTAAATCGGAAATACCTACTTTAACCCCTTCATCGTGCAATGTTTTATAAGCAAAACCATGATAATTGTTTACTGTTACGTTTGTATTTAAAATTTTTGATTGAGCATCAATCTTAAGTAGTTTACTATATGTTAGATACAGAATACTAAGATTCGATGGCAATTCGTTACAAAGATATTGAATCGCCGTAGTCTTTCCGCTTCCTATACACGCGTCTACAAGGATATTTTTTCCGGTTTTCGCTTGCTCAATAAAGTTCTTCTGTTCCGTAGATAATTTAATTGAAATGTTTTTTTTCATAATGTATAATTATATTGAATTTAAAAGATAAAGTCAATTAGAACGAATGCGATTTACTGTGTTTATCCGCATCAACTGCCCCTACATATTAAATAAATTATATAATCGGCGTGATTTTCTTGGTTTTTTACTTTTCTCCCATGGGGGATTTCACGCTTCGGCTTCGCCTCGCTCAGAATGATATAAGGATTAGTCCTTTTCTCCCCCCTGCATGGAGCGATTACTTAGCCTTACCCACCCATAACAAAAAGCAACCGAACGGTATTGCCCGGCTGCTTCGTTTATAACATTCCTTAACGCTATTCTTGCGTAATTCCTTGATTACGCGCGGCTAGTCCTTGTCGCCCTTATCCTCGTCCTCGTCGTCGCGGTGGCGGCGGAACAGGGATTTATCCTTATCCTCGTCGTCCTCGGTTTTCTCCTTGACGGTGACCTTGACCTCCTGAACGTGCTTTGCGCTCGCCTTGGTGACTTCGATTTCGATGTCGTCGACTTCTACCTTTTCGCCGGCTTCGGGGATTTTATCCATAAGCTCGGTGACGTAGCCCGAAACGGTAGTGGCGTCGATGTCCTGCGGCGTGGGGAGCTTGAGGTCCTCGTACATGTCCTCGACGTTCTCGTTGCCCGAAACGATATAGGTATTATCCGCAACCTTTCTGAACAGCACTTCCACCTCGTCGTGCTCGTCGTAAATCTCGCCCACAAGCTCCTCGATGATGTCCTCGAGCGTGACTATGCCCTCGGTGCCGCCGAACTCGTCGACGACGATAGCCATGTGCACTTTTTCTTTCTGAAGCATGCGCAGCACCGTGGAAATTTTCATCGACGGAGAAACGCACACGCTGCTCTGAATAATGCCCTTAATCGACTTGCCGCCGTCGTGCATGAGCGCGTAGAAGTCTTTTTCGTGGATTATGCCCACAATCTGGTCGATAGAGCCGCTGTACACCGGCATGCGCGAAAAGCCGTTTTCGGTCAGTTTTTCGTAAATCGACTCCATGCTGGCGGTTTCCTCAACCGCAACGACGTTGACTCTCGGAATCATGACGTCCTTGACGTCCAAATCCTCGAACTCGATTGCCGAGCGGATAAGCTGGGATTCGTGCTCCTTAAGCTCGCCCTCGTTCTCGGCGGTTTCGACGATTGTCAAAAGCTCGCCCTCGGTGACGGTCGAGGACTTTTGGAACTTGAATATCTTTCTGAGCAGCCACTTCCAGCCGCTGAAAATCACGTTAATCGGCGTGAGCACGAACATGAGCGCGCGCAGCAACGGATAGAAAACCATAGCGAACTTTTCGGGGTTTTCCTTGGCGAACAGCTTGGGGGTGATTTCGCCGAATATCAGCACCGTGACGGTCATGACTATCGTGGAAACCGTGGTCGCGAGCCCTGCGTCGGAGGTAATCAGCCTGCCGAAAAACACTGTGCTGAGCGACGCGCTGAGAATGTTGACGATGTTGTTGCCGACGAGTATGGTCGAGAGCAGCTTGTCAAATTTTTCGTTAAGCTTCAACACGGCGTCGGCGCGCTTGTTGCCCTCCTGCGACATGTTGAGAAGCCTTATTTTGTTGATCGACGTGAAAGCCATTTCCGCGCCGGAAAAATAACCGGAAAAAAGTACGCAAACGATAATAGCGATTAGTATGCCTATTTGTGACCCGTCCATATAATTTGAATTTACTCCGAAAGGCGAATTATGATTTTACAACGAAAAAACGCAGCGCAAAAAACGCCGCTTAAAAAGTCGTACCCTCGTTAAGTTTATTTACCGCAACGCACCCTCGTAAGGGAACGTCGCCTTGATTGTCGCTTTGAGTTGTCATTGCAAGAATTCTACCTTGTGCAAGATTATATCATAGAAATTCGGAAAAATCAAGGGTTTTAACGCATTTTTAGTTATACTTATGCTTATCGGGCGCAAATCTTTACCGCTTTTCCGATTTTATCCGCGCTTCAGCTCGCGAAGCCGCGCCTTGTTTTCCGCGCTTATCCTCCAAGACTCGATTGCCTTCTGCGCCGTCTTTTGCCTTATCCACGGGGTAAAATCGCCGCCCGACAGCGCCGCGAACGTCTTTTCAAAGTTTTTGACGAGTAGCACGCTGAGCCCCCACGCCACCGCCATGTCGACGTAATAATCGCCCGGCGTTATCTCGCGATAAATCCCGATAACGCGGTCGAAATGCTCGTCCGTCATGAAATGGTCGAGCAGCATCACCGCCAAAAACCTGCGCGAGAAAACCGCCTCGTCGCTCTTAAGCGGCTCGTACTTATAAAGAAACTCCTCGCGACGCTTCTTTATCGTTTTAAGCGATGAGGTAATCGTATCGACGTGCTCCCAATTATCGAACAGCGGCAGCATAAAGTCTATACGCGCCATCAGCTCGGTTGCGTCACCGACGTACCCTGCCGCAAAACCGTAGACAAGCACTTCCTCAAACGTGGTAAGCTCGGTGGCGGCAAGTATAGCCGCTCTGCCCTCTTCCCCGACTTCTTTAACGAGCGCGCGCAAAGTCGGCAGGCGTATTCCCTCGATTTTGTAGGAAGTGGGCGTGAGCTTGCGCTGAAAAACGGCGTAACCGTTGTCGATTGCGCCGTTCATTCTTTCTCTTATTTCCGACGGAAGCCTCATTTCGTCAGCTCTTCCACCATTTTCACGAGGTCGCCCACTGTCTTAGCCTCGATTTTGTCGGGGAACTTGATGCCGTACTTTTTCTCCACTGCCATGGCGATCTGCACCACGTCGAGCGAATCGAAGTCGAGCGAGTCGAACGTGTCGTCGAGCTTGAGGTTTACGTCGCCCACATACTCGTTGGCGATTTCGTTGATTTCAGCTAAAATATCCATATTTTTCTCCGTTGCGCCGTATTTTCGGCGAGCTTTTTTCTTAATTATACTTCTATCCGCCAAATATGTCAAACGTTATTTTGCGGACGGGCGATTTACTAGCTTTCGCTCGACGCGGCGAACTCGTCGGTTTCGGTCAGCGAATACTTAGGCACTCGCACTTTTCTCAGGTACTCGGCAAAGCCCACGCTGTCGTGGATTTCGTCGGGGACGAAGGTCGCGCTCCTCAGCTTGTGCCAGTCGTAATGCGTGTCGCCGCCGCAGGTCACGACGAGGTTATGCGCCGCGGCAAGCTCCAACACTTCCTTTTCGCAGGTCGTCTTAAAGCCCACGCAACCGTTGATTTCATATCCGTCCACGTCCTCCGGGGGCTTGGGCGAATGGTGCTGTTCGGTGCGGAACGGGTGCGCCTGAATTAGCAAAACGTTATGCTCGCGGCATATCGCGTGCAGGGCTTTAAGGTCGAGGTCGCACAGCATGGGCGTTTCGCGCAAAAATTTTTCCGTCACGCCCACGAGGATATAGTCGGCAAAGTTTTTCTCTAGTACGTCCATGGGATAGCGGTCGCGTTCGTACTGCGTATACGGCGCGAACAGCGTAACCTCGGCGCCCAGCCACGCTTCCATGCCGCGCTTTTCGCACTCTTTCTTCATTTCGTAATAGCCCTCGATAAAACGGTCGAGCCATTCTTTTTCCGTGGCGGGCGTGCATTCAATATACGAGCGCGAATAATGATTCGTGAGCATTACCGCGTCGAATCCGCACTTACGATACTTTTCGGCGGCGGCTTCGGCGGTGAGTCGCGAACAGCAACTGACGGGACTGGTGTGCAGGTGAGTTTCTACTTTCTTCATTTTTCGCTTTCGATGACCTTCTTTACTTCTTCTAACGTAGGTATGCTTTGAGCCGCGCCCTCTCTCGTGACCGTAATCGACGACGCGACCGACGCGAATCTCGCCGCGTCTTCCAGCGTGTCGCCGTCAAGGTACCGCAGCACCGTCGCGCCCACGAACGTGTCGCCGGCGGAAGTCGTGTCCACCGCCTTGACTTTCCTGGGTTCGACGGGCGTAATCGTCTGCCCCTCGGCGACAATCGAACCGCGACTGCCCATGGTGATAATCACGCGCTTTACGCCGAGCTGATACAGTTTCTTGACGGCGAGCGCGATGTGCACGTCGCTGTCGAGTCCGACGCCCGTCAGAATTTCCGTTTCGGTTTCGTTGGGCGCGATAATATCGACGTTTTTCAGTAATTCCTCGCCGAGCGGCACGGCAGGCGCAGGATTAAGCAGCACCAGCATGCCCTTTTGTTTGGCTACGGCTGCGGCGTAAGTCACCGTTTCGAGCGGAATCTCCAGCTGCATGACAAGCGCGTCGCCGGGCTTCGCGTTTTTAAGTCCCTCGTCCACGTCCGCTTTGGTCACGGAATGATTTGCGCCCTTGTAGAGAATAATGCGGTTTTCGCCGCCCTCGACGATAATCATCGCTATGCCGCTCGGGACGTCCGCGCGAGTGACCATACTCTCGTCCACGCCCATTGCTTTGAGGTTGTTTTTCAGCGCGTCGCCCGTTTCGTCCGAGCCCACTTTGCCTATCATCGCCACCTTGCCGCCGAGCTTGGCAATCGCCACCGCCTGATTGGCGCCCTTGCCGCCGGGATTGACGTAGTACTTGTCCGCGGTCAGCGTTTCGCCGCCCACGGGCATGTGCGGCACTCTCGCCACCATGTCCATATTGATACTGCCCAAAACGTAAATCATTTGTTTTCTCCTGTCGCTCGTTTGAGCTGACTATATGCCGATTAGTAGGAAACCTCGTTGAGCTCGGGTCTATGCGACTGCGAGCCCGTGGGGTTCTTTATCGAGTAAGCCACGTTGACTAAGTGGTCGGCTATTCTCTCCATCGCGGAAATCAGCGCGAAGAAATAGGTGCCGCGCTCCACCGCGCAATCGCCGCGGTTAAGCCGCTCGATGTGACTGACGCCGAGGTCGTCTTTCATTTCGTCGACTTCGTTCTCAATCGCGGAAATGCGGCTGAGCACGACGTAGTCGCGGTGCTCGAACGCATGCAGACTGAGGTCGTACATGTTCATAATCTTGTTGTACATTTGCAGAAGCTCGGCGTTGGCTGCGTCGGAGAACGTCACGTTTTCCTTTTGCATTTCCTCGGCTTGCTCGGCAAAGTTCTCGGCGTGGTCGCCTATTCTCTCGAGGTCGCTGATAACGTGGTGGTACGCGCCCACAAGTTTTTCGTCGTGCTCGGACAGACTCGTCGAAGCGAGCTTTATGAGGTACGCCACCACTCCGTGATAAATGCGGTTGATGTGAGACTCGTTTTTCTCCAGCTTCTGACGGTTTATGTAATCGCCCTTGATGAGCGCGCCCACCGACAGCTCGAGGTTTTCCTTGGCAAGCTCGGAGGCATACATAATCTCCTTTTGCACCTGCGCCACGGCAATCGGCGGAGTGGAAAGCAGGCGGTCGTCAATGTAGCGAAAGCGGAAATCGTCCTCTTTCTTCGTGGGCTTGTCGCGCACAACGAACTCCGTAACTTTCACGAACTGCTTGATAAACGGCAGCAGCATCGCGGTGGTTATGAGGTTGAACGCGAAGTGGAACCAGGCAATCTGCCACTGCGGACCGCCGAGGTGCGAGAGAATCCACACCACTTGGTCGCGGAAAATCCAGATAATCACGGTGAACACAACCGTTCCCACGACATTGAACAAAAGGTGGAAGAACGCCGTTCTTCTCGAATTGGTGTTCGTGCCTATCGACGCGATTATCGCCGTCACGCAGGTACCGATATTGGTACCGAGAATGACGAACAAGCCGCTGTCGACGCGCATCGCTCCCGCTCCCACCATTATTATTACAAGGCTGGTGGTCGCCGTCGAGCTTTGAATAATGCCCGTGAACGCCATGCCGATAAGTATCAGAAGAAGCGGAAAGTCAACGACCTCGAACGCGTGCTTGACCGAATCGATAATCGCCGATTCGCCCGAAAACGCGCTGCCCATGGATTCGAGTCCCACGAACATAAGTCCCAGACCGCACAGTATGCCGCCTGTTTTCTTGACGTTGTCGTTGTTGAAGAACGTCATCATGATGCCGACGAAGGCGAGCAGCGAGGCGTAAAGGTTTATGTTCAGCGACGACAGCGAAATCACGAAGCCGGAAAGCGTCGTTCCGATGTTCGCGCCCATGATTATCGACGCGGCTTGCGTCAGCGTGATTACGCCGGCGTTGACAAGTCCTATCGTCATAACGGTGGACGCCGACGAGCTGTTGACGATGACCGTCACCAGCGCGCCTATGCCTACGCCTGCGAAACGGTTGCCCGTGAGATGATTGAACAGCTTTTTCATCTCCTTGCCGGCGCTGCGCTCCAAGCCGTCGCTCATCATCTTCATGCCTATCATAAAGACGCCGCAACCGGCGAGAAGCATCATTATACACGTCAAAATTTCCATTACTCTTTCGGTCTCCTAACTCTTTAATCTCTCTTGACCTAAAATCCGTGCGGCGGCGGCATAAGCCGCTTCACCGCATTTTAATTATACTCTTAAACTCGGTTTAAGTCAACGCTCGCGCCGCCCTATTGTAAAATTTATGCCGCAGCTTCCTCTGTTTTTCTTAGACTCATAAAGTCATTGTAAAATAAATGTAAAATTTTTGTAAAGTCGCGGCAAAAAGGTCCACAGACGATTTTCCGTCTGCGGACCTTTGATTTTGTATCCGTTTATTCTACGTTAGTTTCTCGGCTTGCTCGCGTCGAAAATGTTGTCGATTGCGATTACTATGGAAGCAAGCAGCGCGTTGTACTCGTCGGCGGTGCTGTCCACCTGGAACGAGTCGCGGACGATGGTCAGGTTGCGGCTTATCTTACCGGCGAGTTTACCCTCTCTCACCACGTCGAGATTCCACCCCGTCCAGGTGCCGTCGATGACTATTTCCGAATCGTAGTTGTCCACCAGAAAATGATTCGTCCAGAATTTCTTGGTGATTTTCAGCAGCTTTTCGCCGTCCGCGCCGATGACGAACGCCGACCTGCGGAAAAAGTGCCAGAACTTGTTGCGCACGACGAACAGCTTGTTGCCGCTCGGGTCGCACACGATTTTCTTGTGCGTGGGCGAAAAAATCTTGCCCTTAATCTTTAAGAGCTTGTTGCCCTGCTCGTCCGTGACGAACGACGAGCCGCCCAACGTCATTATCTTGTTCTTTACCCAAAACCTCATTTTATCGCTCCTTTATTTTAAGATATTACAGCATGCTCGCGACCGCCGCAACGAGCGCGATAACGCCTATAAACAATACTATTCTCACCGCCGTCATTATGCGCGTCCGCCTTTTTGCGGCAACGTCGACGCGCTGCACGTTCCGCACGGTTTCGTAATCGCCGTCGCACTCGACCGTCACAGCTTCGCTCTCGCCTTTTTTGTTAAACGCTCGGTTCCTTATCGTCAGCCGCGTTTCGCCCGAAACCCGGACGATAAACTCCGCGTCGACCGTTCGGCACGAGTAGTCGCGATAGCTGTCGAAAATGCCGAAAAAGCTTATGAAAAAGTACAAAAGCGACCACAGGTAATACATCCGCCGAGAGGCTTCGAGCACGTTGAACACGCGCACCGTCACCGCGGACTTCTGCGTTTCAAAGGCGCAAGCGCCGTTTTTGTCATACTTTAATTTCTGCCCGTCGACTGTGACGAGGGCTTTGTTCGCCGAGTAGCCGGCGTATCTTATAATCAGCCTGTTCATTGCGCCGCTCCCCCTGTCGCTATCATCGTTATCACGGCAACGACGGCGGAAATCACGCACAGGACTATGCGCCCCGTAGGCTTTTTGTCCGATTCAATCAGTCCCAGCACAATCGACAACGCCGCGCACACTATCGCGATTATCGCCAGCGGCCAGAACGCGGAGTAAAGCTTGGCGAACAGCGAGGCGACGAAATCCAGCGACCCGATAATCCGCCCCGGCGCGCCGCGCCACACGGGGTTAAGAAGCAGCAGCCCCACCGTGCATACAGTCACCGTGAACCACAGCATAAGCAAAATCGCCGACGTCATCTGATGCAGAATCAATCCTGCGCTCACCACGACGACGAACGCCGTTGAGACTATGGACAGCTTGGCGGTTATCGCGCCGAAATGCGCCAGCCTTTTGCGAAACAAAATCTCGTTTTCGGTGTTTTTCATTCTTTCTCCCATGGGTTAAAGTCGCTATTTACACGCATATAATAAACCATTTTCGCGATAATGTCAATACTTTTCGCCCAACGCCGCCGAAATGCCGCCCGAAAACGCGAATTTACGGCGAGAACGCCGCAAAGCTTTGACAAAGCGGAAATCGCGGCGTATAATTTGACTGAGCCCGAAAAAAGTCGGCCCGAAACCGATAATCATTCCGAAAAAGGAGATAATAATATTATGATTAACGAAGAGAATAAAACGAATAACGGCGCGGAGCAAGCCGAAAACGCCGCTCCCGAAGCCCCGGAGGAAGTCAAAGAGGTCGACGCGGTAGAGAGCGAAAAGGTTGAGTCCGAAGAGAAAAAAGGCGGCTTCTGGAAGGACGTCAAAAAGGGATTCGGCGACTTGTGGAACAAGAGCAAAAAGTTCGTCAAGGATTCGGCGAATACAGTGAGCGATTACTTTTCCTCTCAGCAGGAAATCAATGCGCTCAACTCGATTTTCGAGGATGAAGCAAAGAAATTCACCGACGTGAAAACGGGCAAAGCGCGTTACGCGCTTGTGCGCGACGGCTCGCTTCTCTTCCGCAAGGACGGCGACGGCACCGTGCTCAACCTCCGCAACAACGAAATCGCAGCGGGCACGCACCTGTCCGCGGACGGCAAAGTCTATGTGATTACCGCCGTGACCGCGGACTGCAAGGAAACTTTCGGTAAGCCCGGCAACTCGCAGTCGCTGGAATTATTTTCCGCCGATTATAAGCTCGCCGACTAATCCGCCTAAAACTCCGCAGTATTCGCAATAAACGCCGCACTAAAATTCAGTGCGAAAACAGGCAAAAACGATAAACAAAAAACAGATAACAACGAATAACAACGGACAACGATAAAATCCACGCAAAAAAGGCAAAAAAATCTCCGCCGCCGCACCAAACGGCTCACGCGGAGCTTTTTTTTGTTATAGACTTGTAACATATTCCCACAATGGGTCTTCACTTAAAGTTAGTTCATCCAAAAGTTGTTTAACCCTTGAGCTTATAACCGGTTTTCATTTTATCTATGCAAGCTCGGCATTAACCGCAACTTGACTACTAAATTGCTTAATACGTAAATCTAAACGCTTACCGTATAAGACAAACACCTGTATTTGATTATATCACAGAAACGCAAATTTTTCAAGATATATCCATATTCTGAGAAATTGATTTATTATTTCAAAAATAAAATAATAATTTGCAGCACCGCATAAGTCGAGAACATCTATAATGAATTTGAAATTATATCAGTGCCGATTGACTTGTTTTTTCTACGGGAGGGCGGTCGCTTCGCTCCCTTGGCGGCTTCGCCACCGCGAACCTGCCGCGCTTCTCGTCTTTCCGTTTCTTTCTTCGTTTTCACGCGCTCCTCGTCATTCACTGCGGCAAGTTCGTCCCGATGGGTCATAAAAAACACCCGATACACTGATGTGTATCGGGTGTTTTTGGTGACCCCTACGGGATTCGAACCCATATTACCACCGTGAAAGGGTGGTGTCCTAACCATTAGACCAAGGGGCCATTTCTGGTGGCGGCGAATAGATTCGAACTATCGACCTGTCGGGTATGAACCGAATGCTCTAGCCAGCTGAGCTACGCCGCCGCAAAACCGCTAAGATATAATACCACAAACAAAACGATAATGCAACAAATTTGGCGCGGTTTCTCAAAAAAATTTTAAGATTATTATTTTGCCGCGACAAAAACCGCAAACGGTATACGCCGCTTGCGGTTTTATGATTCGATTTATTCGCGTCCGATTAGGGCTTTTCTTTTCCAGGCAACGGTCGGACGCAAGCCGCGGAGGCAATAGCCCTCCTCGTCTAGCCTGCGAACTGGCTGGAGTACAGCTGCTCGTAAAAGCCCTGTTTCGCCATGAGCTCGGCGTGGGTACCCTGCTCGACCACGTCGCCGCCGTTTAGCACCAGAATTTTGTCCGCGCCGGTGATAGTGGACAGTCGGTGCGCGATGATAAAGCTTGTTCTGCCCTGCATCAGCGTTTCCATTGCGCTCTGAATAAGCCGCTCGGTACGAGTGTCGACGGAGGACGTCGCCTCGTCGAGAATCAGCACCCGAGGCTCGGACAGGAGTGCGCGAGCGATGGTCAGCAACTGCTTTTGTCCCTGAGAAATATTGTCGGCGTCCTCGCTGATGACGAAGTTGTAGCCGCCGTCGAGCGTGCGGATAAAGTGGTCGGCGCAAGCGAGCTTAGCCGCGCGGACAACTTCCTCGTCGGTGGCGTCGGGCTTGCCGTAGCGGATATTCTCCATAATCGTGCCGCCGAACAGCCAGGTGTCCTGAAGCACCATGCCCATGCTGTCGCGGAGCCCGGCTCGCGAGAACTCGGTAATATCCCTGCCGTCGAGCAGGATTTCGCCGCCGCTGAGGTCGTAAAAGCGCATCAACAGCTTTACGATAGTTGTTTTGCCGGCGCCCGTGGGACCCACGATAGCGATTTTTTGCCCTGCTTTGACCTCAGAGGAAAAGTCCTTGATGACGATTTGCCCGGGCTCGTAGCCGAAGCGGACGTTTCTGAACTCGACGTCGCCGCGCACGTTTTCGGGCACGGCTTCGCCCGTTTCTTTAATCTCCTCTGCGTCCAGAAAGCCGAACACGCGCTCGGCGGCGGCAACGGTGGACTGGAGCGTATTGACGATATTGGCGAGCTGACCTATCGGTTGGTTGAACTGACGGATATAGGTGATGAACGCCTGAATATTACCTACGGTAATCGTACCGGAAGCGGTGAGCACTCCGCCCAGCACGCAGGTCGCGACATAGCCAATATTGCCCACGAAGTTCATAATCGGCATCATCAGTCCGCTTAAAAACTGCGATTTCTGCGCGGTGACGGCGAGTTCGTCGTTGAGCGCGCGGAACTTATCCACCGAATCGTCCTCCGCGCCGTAGAGCTGCAATACCGAATTGCCGGCAAACGCTTCCTCGATGTGCGCGTTGACTTCGGCGAGCGCGGTTTGCTGGCGGCGGAAGTACTTTTGACTGAACTTGACGACGAGCATAATGAGGACGAGCGACACGGGCACGATAGCCACGGCGACGACCGACATCAGCCAGCTGATTTTAATCATCATCGCGAGCACGCCCACGACGGTGGTAAGCGAGCTGACGAGCTGCGACAGGCTTTGGTTGAGCGTGGTGGACACGGTGTCAACGTCGTTGGTGAGATAGGACAGCACGTTGCCGTTGGTAGTCTTGTCGTAGTACGACAGCGGCAGCCTGTTTATCTTCTCGTCGATGTCGCGGCGCAGCCTGTACGACGTCCTTTGCGCGACGCCGGCGAGAATAAACGACTGCGCGTAGGACACCAGCGCGGACACGAAAATCAGTACCGATATGACGGTGAGCAGCCCGATAATCGCGTCGACGTCGATTGACGGCGGCGAAGCGAGACTCATGGCGAGCACTCCGTCGGCGTAATTGCCTAATTTTTCGCGGATTTGCGTTTCCTGCTCGTCGGTAATCGCGCCGCTCTCCTTCATCGCGGAAAACAGCTCGTCTACCGTGCTTATTCCCGTGCCGCGCGAGAGCGAAGCCAGCCCGTCGAAGGGCATTTCGCTGTCGCGCACGGTCTTGTCAAGCTCGGAGTAAATCTGCTTTTGCATAAAGCCCTCGATGAGCTTGTCGGTGCTGTCGCCGAGCAGTCCCGGGATATTTAGCGTGAGCACCACCGAGCCCACCGCGAACACCAGCGAGATGATTATCGCGAACAGCGACGGGCGCATATACCTTACTAACTTTTTAAGCGTTCCCTTAAAGTCCTTGGCTTTTTCGCCCGGGCGCATTCCGGGACCTCCCGGACCGTGACCGCCCATAGGACCGCGCGGAGGACGATTCATACTGCGTTGTTCACTCATTTTCCAGTTCCTCCTCGGATAATTGCGAGCGCGCGATGTCGGCGTAAACCGCGCACGACTTCATCAGCTCGCGGTGAGTTCCCTCGCCCACAACCTTGCCGTCGTCGAGCACTATTATTCTGTCGGCGTTCATAATCGTGCCCACGCGCTGAGCGACGATAATCACGTTCTTGTTCGCGGCGTACTCCTTGAGCGCGGCGCGAAGCCCCGCGTCGGTCTTAAAGTCCAGCGCCGAAAAGCTGTCGTCGAAAACGAGCACGGGCGCGGTCTTATAAAGAGCCCTCGCAATCGCGAGCCGCTGCTTTTGTCCGCCCGAAACGTTGCCGCCGCTCTGCGCGATGTCGCCGTCGTAGCCGCCGTCGCGGCCGACGATAAACTCAGTCGCCTGCGCAACTTCCGCGGCGTTTTTCATTCGCTCGTCGCCGTCCCGGGCTTTCTCGTCGCTTAGCTTGATATTGCTCGCAACCGTGCCCGAGAACAGCAGGTTTTTCTGCGGCACGAACGCAATCGCCTCGCGCAGCGAACGCAGCGTATACTCGCTCACGTCCCTGCCGTCCAGCTTAACGCTGCCGCCGGTCGCGTCGTACAGCCTCGGAATGAGCTTTACTATCGTCGACTTGCCGCTGCCCGTCGCGCCTATAATCGCCGTGGTTTCGCCGGGAGCGCACCGAAAGCTCACGCCCTCGATGGCGTTCTCTTCCGCGCCCTCGTAGGCAAAGCTCACGTTGTCGAACTCGATTTCGCCGCGCGGCGCAACAAGTTCCGCGGCGTTCTCGCGGTCGCGGACGGAGGGCTCGCGGTTAAGCACTTCGCCCACGCGTTTAGCCGAAACAATCGAGCGCGGCGCGAGCACGAACACCATGGTAATAACCATAAACGACATGATAATCTGCACGGCGTAGCTCATAAACGCCATCATCGCGGCTACGTCGGTGACGTTTTGGGCAAAGTACGACGCAATCCACACGACGGCTACGGACACGCCGTTCATCGCGACGTTAATCACGGGGAAAAGCGCGCTCATCACGCGGTTTGTGAAGAGGTTGACGGAGGTGAGCTCGCGGTTCACCTCGTCGAAACGCCGCTCCTCGCGCCCCTCGGCGTTGAATGCGCGCACGACAAGCATGCCGTTAAGCCCCTCTCGCGCCACGCCGTTGATCTTGTCTATCAGCGATTGCAACCTGATAAATTTCGGCTGTACAATCGCCATAAGCACGGCAATCGCAATGAGCACCACCGCCACGGCGGCGACGATTACCCACAGCAAGTAACTCATGTCGGCGGTCAGGCGCACGGCTTTAATTATGCCGCCGATTGCCATGACGGGCGCGTACATGACCATGCGCACCAGCATAATCGAAAAGTTCTGGATTTGCGTGACGTCGTTGGTGCTGCGCGTGATAAGCGACGACACCGTAAACCTGTCGACGTCGGCAGCCGAAAACCCGGACACTTGCGCGAACAAATCGCGGCGCAGGTCGCGCGATGCTTTCGAGCCGAGAATCGCCGCGATGTACCCCACGGCAACAGCGCACACGGTGGTCGCCGCCGCATAGCCCAGCATTATTCCGCCGTAGTAAAGTATCGTGCGCGTCTTGTCCGCGGCGTTAAGGTCGGTCAGCGTGTTGACTATGTTCTTCATGTAGTCCGGAAGTTGAAGGTCACACAGCGCTTCGGTGACCAGCAGCACGAACGCCGCCAGAATAAGATACCAATATTTAAGGTAATAAGCCTTGACCGTTTTTCGTTTAGTTTTTTCCATTAAATCTCTCTCCTTGCTCGCCGTCCTCGCCCACTCGTTCCTCCAGCATTTTCAGCGCGGCGAGTATGTTCGCCTTTTCCTCGGGCGTGAACACCGCGTCAATCCGCTCGTTAAGTTTCTCGTAAACCTCGTCCGCTCTCTTAAACGCCTCTCTGCCCTTGTCGGTCACCGTAAGCACCACTCTGCGGCGGTCGTTTTCGTCGCGGCGGCGAGTAATCAGCCCCGTTTTCTCCAATCTGAGCGTTATGTTGGTGGTATTCGACAGCGGCGTTTTCAGCTCTCTGCAAACGTCGCCCACCGTCGCCCCGTCGCCGAGCTGCCGTATGCAACCGAGCGTAAACGCCTGCGGCGGCGTGAGCCCGGCGTCGCGGAACGGCGCGAACAATATCTTAGTGATTCCGCCGTGTATCGCGCGCATATACCCGTGCACTTCTTCGGAAAACTTAATCATATCGACCTCCGAAAATTACTTATCGTGATAACTATTTTACTCGCAAGGGTACTTATTGTCAAGAGAATAGTAAAAAAACGGGGTGAAACTTTTATCACAAAATTTCACCCACGCCATAGTGCGCTCGCCGCGGCGCGCATTGTTTAACGTTGCTTTTTGTCGATTCAGGCGTTTATTACGGCGCGCCGATTGCGCCTTAGCCTACGCTTTAGTCGCAGGCGCCGTCGCCCTCGCGGTAGAGTTTGGCAAGACCGTCCTCGCTCGTTTCGCGATAGCCGCGCCCGAGGTCCCTGCCCGTTTGGTACATGGTTTCGACGATTGTAAGGATTAGTCCTTTTCTCCCGTCGGGGATTCCACGTCGCAAACATCACCCACCCGTGGGCTCTGTCCGCTCCTCTGAATGACGTTTAAGACGGATAATGCACGTTTTAATTTAGATTTAGCAAGCCGCTTTTGTTTTACAACGTCATTATGAGGGAGCGGCATTCCGCGACCGTAATAATCCCATGCTAAAAAAACGTTTTGACCTTTTTTATAAAGTCGATTATACGCTCCATGTCGGGGTTCCTTACGCGCGCGGAAAGCCGCGCGCTCAGGATGACGTTTTAAACGGAGAGTGCACGTTATTATTTTAAAACCTAACGCGCAGCCTCCGTGTTTCACCGTTATTCATGGAACAACCGCTAGATTTAAAATATAACGAGCGGCCTCCGTTCTACCCCGTCATTCAGAGGAGCATAATACAGTCCAAACGACAAGGGGCTGTATTATGCGACGTGGAATCCCCTGCATGGAGCGAATACCGACCTTAATACGTCCTTTGAAACTAACGCTTGCGCGTTGGTTCGCAAGCTCGGACTATCATAGCCGCTTTTTGCGGCAACTGTTTCAGACAGGGGGCGGCGGTCGGCGGCATTACGCCGACCTTTGGAACTAACGCTTCGCGTTGGTTCGCGAACTCGGGTTGTGGAACAACCCGAGTTCTGCCCCGTCTTTCGCGCAAAAAAAGAGCGCCCACGGGGCACTCTTTTTTTGGAGCGGAAGACGGGGCTCGAACCCGCAACATTCGGCTTGGGAAGCCGACGCTCTACCATTGAGCCACTTCCGCACGGATTACGAATAGTATATAACTTTTTGCTCGAGCTGTCAATCGAACGGCGGCAAAACGGACACAAAAAAGAAAAACGCCGCCCCGAACTACAACCGGACGACGTTTTTATGGTCTGAGTGAGAAGATTTGAACTTCCGACCTCTTGAACCCCATTCAAGCGCGCTACCGAACTGCGCTACACCCAGATACTCGGACGGATTTCCTCCGTTCGGGTTATTATTATAGCACAAGGTCACACGGAATGCAAGCGTTTTTACGAAATTTTTTAATTCTGCGGCAAGCAAAAATCGATTGCACTCTCGCGCATCGGGAATGCAATCGATTTACCTCATTAAGTTTTCTGCTTACTTGTCGTAAAGCCGCCGTGTTACAACGTTTCCAGCGGAGTCCCGATACCGTTTGCGGTCAGACAATACATCTTGTAGACGTTATATCCGCTGGCGTCCTGAGGCTGCCAATACTGGTCGGTATTGTTGTTCTTGTGCTCGATATAGTCGCCGCGCGTTCTCCACGCCGCGCCGAGGCGCAGGACGTAGCCGTCCTTGGCAAGCCCGGTGGACTTATCGAAACGCACTTCGTCTGTGTTGTAGATTTCGGCGTTGGGGATAAAGCCCTCGACGACCGTGGTGTAATTGCCGTCGGTGCCCGTGGTTTTCATCACATAGTCCACGGCGTCGCCCTGGCGCATGCAACCGACGGGCGTAAAGAAGAACTGACGGGTACCGGTAGCCGCGTCGTTATCGGCGGTAGTAATGCCCGTTTCGATGACGAAGTTGGTAATCATGTGTCCTTCTCTGTCGTTAGCAAGGTACTTGCGGTGAAGCGCCTTGACGTAGAAGTACAGTCCGTCGCTGCCCTTGTAGAAGCGCGCCACAAAGCCCTTGCCGCTGTCGGAGCCGGTGCCGAGAGCAATCGCTTTCTTGCCGTTCCAGCTCGCCCAATCGTCGTCGTTGCCGTCGAGAACGCGCTCGGTAGCTTTGCCCGACATCGTAATGCCGCTGCCGTCGACGTAGCTGCGATGTCCTTTCTCCCACGCCGGGGTATCCATCTGGTACCAGATATACGGCTGGTCGTTTAATCTCCCCAGCGAATTGATGACGTCGTTTTCGGTCAAATCCCAATCGTTGCCGTTCTTCTTGCCCGTACCGGTGCGCCACGAGAACGCCACGCGCACCTTGCCGTCCGTGACCGCCTTTAAGGATTTGAGCACGGAAATCGGCACAAAGCCCTCGGTAACGGTGGTGTAACGCGTGCTCGAGCCCTCTTCTCCGCTGTCTGCGGTGCTCATAACCGCGGTGCACATATAGCTTTCGTCGGGAGTGACGTGCAGCGTCAAGCTACCGTTGCCGTTGTCCGTCGTGAGCCCTATTTCCAGGCTGGTGTTATGCGACCAATCGTTCGTTCTGCCCTTGAGGTACACGGCGTGCTTAGCCTTGGTGAGGAAGAACAGTCCGTCGTCTTTCAGTATTGCCTTTGCGGTGAATTCCTTGCCGCTGTCGTCGTAGGCGTAGGAACCGAGCACGCGCCCCGAATACTCCGCCCAATCGGACTCGTCGCCGTCGATTTTGTAGCTGACGGGCTCGATCTTAATCATCTGCTCGCCTTTCGTCACTGCCGCTTCGCCGGTGAGGAATTTGTAGTCGAAGTACCTCGCGCCCACGTTGAAGGACAGTATCGCGCCGCGCGTTTTGGTGCCGTCGCCGATATAATCGTAGCTCCGCTCGCCCACATATACGTCGTTGAGGAAGTAATGGAAGCGGCTGCCGTTCCTGTAAACGCCTATTTTGACGTCGTCCGGGCGCACGTTCATGTCGTTGCCTGCGTTGAGCGACTTCGACGATTGCCAATCCCAGCCCGAAAGAGTATCGATTTTCGTTTCGGTGGAGATAAAATTCTTGATTACCGAAGCGTCTTTACTTACGTCCACCATCGCCATTACCGAACGGTAGTGCGTTTCGCCGTTTGCGGCGGTGGGCTCGCCCATGAACATCATGCCTGCTTTCGGGAACTCGTCGCCGTTATAAATCTCGTTGATTTTGATTTTCGTTTCGACGTAGAACTTCGTTTCGTTGAAATTCTTGAAGTACAGCTTCGCGTCGGGACCTGCGGTGGAATCGACGTAGGGGTTGTCGCCGTTGTCGTGGCTGAGGTCAAAGCCCTCGGAATAGTAGGTTTTGGAATCGAGGTGTCCGAAATTATCGCCCTCGGGCGCAATCACTCTTCCGCCCTCGTTAAACCTGAACCAGGTGCCGGGCGCGTCGAAACTGACGCCGTATGACTTGCAGACAAGCTCCCAAACGAACGGCGATTTTTCGCGAGCAAACTCGTTGCGCTCTATCGTGAACATGCTCATTATCGCTTCTGGCTTGGAGTCGTAGCCCAGCGATTTCCAGGGGATAAACGCCTCGATACTGTATCCGCCGGTTTCGGCGGTGTTCAGCTTGCCGTCGACGTTCACACCCGTGCCCACGCCCATGACGGGATAAAGCATGTATTCGCCCAGCATGCGCTTTCTCAGCATGCAGGTGCCGTCGGAAGCGAAGCCGAACTCGAACGCGCCGTCGTCAATCGAGCGGTAGGAGCAATCGGCGATGTACACCGACATGCCCGTTTTCATAAACGAATCGCGCTTGTCGGAGGTTTCGTTGCCGTTCCAATTTACGGGGTCGTCGGTTATCAGCGCGTAGTACATGCCCTTTTCGGTCATGGTGCCCGTCGCGCGGACGGTGCAGTCCACGAGGTCGGGCATCGTGTAGCGGTCGTCGCGCTGGCTGCGCGTGGAGGTCATTTCCACCCAGCTGAGCCCCTGCCATATTTCCTCGTCGAACTTGCCGTCGAACACCACGCCCTCGTCGGCGTCGACGTCGGCGTTGCGCTCTGCCGGCGGAGTTTCGGGCTTGCGGACGTAGTCGTCGAACAAGTCGTCGCGCTTGACCGCGGACGTGCCGCCGCAGGCGACCGGCGCGAGCGCGGACAGCATGAGCGTGAGGATTATTACGAGAGAAATTATTTTTCTTTTCATGATTTTCCCTCCTTACCTGCCGAGAACGTAAATCTCGGAAATGCGAACCGGCTTGTCGGTCGGAACGGTTATTCTGATCTCATTGACCTTAAGCTCGTCGAACTCGACGGTTACCGAACCGCCGGGACGCGCATAGTTTTCGTCGTTGTCCTCGGGGTCCCACGCGGTAGTAAACTTATTCTTGTCGAATTTGAGGTCGGCGATATACGCGGTGCTCTTCTGCTCGTTGCCGTCCTTGTCCGTCTTTACGAAGTCGAATTCTATTCTCGACACGTTCTCGAACATCGTGTCTAAGTCGTTGTTGTTGAATATCATTACCGAGCGAATTGCGCGGTAGTCGGAAAATTTCAGCGTAATGGTCGTTTGCTTGTCGAAGTCGAAGCCGCCGATATAGTTGTGGAAGGTGGTAAAGGCGATGAGCCCGTCGTTAAGGTACTCCGCGCCCGTGCCCTCGGTGACGGTAATCGTCGCGTCGCCGGCGATGTTCTTGTACTGCGCGTCGCTGCCGATTTTGGGCATAATCGAATAGCTGGGACCGTTGGCAATCATCAGTTTCTGTCCGTCGGGGCGAGTGAAGAAACGCACTTCGTCCACGCAGCTGCCGCGCTGACCATTGCCGCCGTACTGACGGTTGTAGTGCGCGTGATAGACGATGTACAGCTTGCCGTCATAGCGGACGAACGAGTGGTGACCGGTGCCGGAAGCGTGATCCCATTCGGGCTGCGACGAAATGATAAGACCGCCGTCCTTGCGGTTGATTTTGGTGAAGGGACCTAACGGGCTCTTGCCCACTGCCTGCGCCACGGCGTACATCTTGTTGGGATAGCCGTTTATCGAGAACGTGAGGTAGTACGTTTTCGTTTCGGCGTCGTAGTACATGTACGGACCTTCGTTGATGTTGTCGTCGGTATAGTCTGTGCGCGTATTTCCGTCCACCGTCTGATAGCCCGTGCGCGCGAGGTAGGTCAGCGTTTCCCACTTGGGGTCGTCCGTCCACTTCTCGCCCGCCTCCACGCCGTAAACGTTGTTGCCCATGTTCGTGTTGGCGAAGTAAATGTATTTCTTGCCGGTAGCCGGGTCGACGTAGGGGTGCACGTCAATCGGCACGAACACGTCGTGATAGCCGTACTTGCCGACGGTGCCGACGAACAAGTCCTCGTGACGGATAAACGCGTCGGAAATCGAAAGCGCGCGGTTATTCGGATTGTAGCCGTCGCTGCCCTCCTCGTTGACGTATTGACGGAAAGGTCCTCTCGGACTGTCGGAAACCGCGACGCCTATCGAATAGCCTTTGCCGCTTGTGCTGTAATGTATCTTCGCGGTGCGGATTTTGAGCGTAGCTTCGCGAGCGTAGTCGCCGATAGCGTTCTTTTTCTGTTCGTCGGTCATCTGCGCGTTGTTCTCGACCTGAGTCTTGCGCGAATCGTAATTGTTTATCTCGTTGAGGATATTGTTTTTCTGCTCCGCGGTATAGTCGCCAAACGCGCCGTCGCCCGAAAACTTTCCGATTTCGGCATCCATCGCCGCTATCGCCTCGTCGGCGGAATAGGCTTTGACGATTTTCTCCGTCGCGTGGTATTCCTTTTCCTCCGCGCGGCTGTCGAAAAACCGCTCGTCGGTGCGCTCGTCGTCGATTGCCGAATAGAACAGGTAGTACTTACCCGTTTCCTCGTCGCGGATTACTTCGGGCGCCCACATGTTCCTGTGCGACCAGCTCGCGATTTCGGGCTCGAACACAGGACCTAAGTACTCCCACGTTTCCATGTCGCGGCTCCTGTAAGTCGAATAGCCGTGGCAGCCGAAGTCGCTGTCCGACGTCGGGTACATGAAGAACCAGCCGTAATCGGGGTCGGACTCGTCGTCGATATAGATTACGGTGGGGTCGGCGCAAGCCGCTTTCATGTCGTTACGGTAGAACAAATCGTCGTTGTAAACGTCGTCCGCCGATTGGTCGTAGTACGGCAGCGCATACTGCTCAGCCGCGTCAACCTTTGCCGCGTCGCCGCCGCAAGCCGCAGCCGTCAGCGCGAAGCTCGTCGCCAGCGCCGCCGTCAACGCGGTTTTTAACCATTTTCTCATACTTTTCCTCCATAGCCCCGATTGCTTCGGGCTCGATATACCGATTTTAGTATGTCCTTATTAGTATATTAGCATTTTTTGTATGCTTTATCAATGTATTTTTCCTTATAAATATTGACTTTTCCTACTATTCGATTACTATCCTCTACTCGCCCTAAAACCGCGCGAAAACGCTTGACAAGCGATACGAACGCGAATATACTGTGTATATAGAATATGCACAGTTGCCGCAGGCGCGGCGAGGGAGGCGCAGAGTGGAGTTATTCGAGGCGAGAGGGCTTACCAAGCGATACGGAAACGTAGGCATCGAGGACGTTTCGTTTTCGCTGAGCCCGGGGATTATAACGGGGTTTATCGGCGCGAACGGAGCCGGCAAGACGACTACGATGAAGTGCGCGCTGAATGTCGTGCGCCCCGATTCGGGCGAGGTCACGGCGTTCGGGCTGGACATGAAAACGCACGAGGAGGAGATAAAGAGCCGCGTGGCGTTCGCCTCCGGCGGATTTGAATACTACCCTTATTCGCGCGTAGGCAAGGTGGCGAAAATGGTGAGCGAATTCTACCCCGTGTGGCGCGACGACGTTTACCGCGAGCTTATAAAAAAATTCGACCTCGACGAGAACAAGCGCGTGCGTGACCTTTCGGCAGGCATGAAGGTAAAGCTTTCGCTCTCGCTGGCGCTGTCGCACGACGCGGAGGTGCTGTTCCTCGACGAGCCGACGAGCGGACTAGACCCGCTGGCTCGCGACGAGCTCTTAGACGTGTTCCGTGCGGTTGCATACGAGCGCGAAAAGAGCATACTTTTCTCGACGCACGTCACGTCCGACCTCGACAAGTGCGCCGACAAAATACTGATTATCCGCGAGGGCAGGATTATTTCGTTCGGCGGTCGCGACGAGCTGGTGGACGGGCATATAATCGTTCGCGGCGGCGCGGACGAGCTGACGGACGAGATAAAACGAGCCGCCGTGAGCTATAAGTCCAACTCGTACTCGTTCTCCGCGCTCGTTGGTCGCGGCGCAATCGATACCTCGCGTTTCGTCACCGAAAAGCCCGACCTCGAGGACGTAATGCTTTACTATTACCGCCGGGGCGGCAAAGGAGAAAACTCGCTATGACAATCGAAAAACCGCAAAAAAAGCGTTCCGCGCTTTTCACTCTCGTCAAGAAAAATCTGTTCTTCACCACGCCGCCGGCGATGTGGCTGTTCGTGCTGATGTCGGCGCTGATTCTTATCCCGAACTACCCGATGATTGTGGCTCCCGGCTATATTTTCCTCGCGATATTCAACATCTTTAACGTCGCAAGGGCGAACAAGGATTTAGAGTTTACCGTCAATCTCCCCGTCCGCCGCAAAGACGTGGTGACGGGCTCGGCGTTTCTCGTCGTCGCGTTCGAGGCGGCGACTCTCGTTTCCTGCGGAGCGTTCGCCGCGATTGCCGATTTCGTTATTTCCCCGGGCGGCAACGTCGTGGGACTCGACCCCAACCTCACGCTGTTCGGAGTGGCGGCGGCAGGCTACGGCGCGTTTAACCTCATTTTCCTGCCCGGATTTTATCGCACGGGCTACAAGTCGGGCTTGCCCACGCTGTTCGGCGTTCTCGGCTATCTCGCGCTGTACGGAGTCGCCGAAACGCTTGTGCAGGCTATTCCCTCTCTTACCGCCGCGCTCGACGGACTGAACGCGGAATACCTGTGGGCGCGCGCAATCGCGCTCGCTGTCGGGCTCTTGCTCATGGGCGCGTTGACCGCAATCGGCGTGAAGCTCGGGCAAAAGAAGTTTGACAAAATCAGCCTTTAATAATATAATTGTTGTCAGAGCGTGAAAGTGAGGACGAAAACCGCTTGAAACTCGTAATCTCCCCAAAAAGCGAAAGACCGATTTACGAGCAGGTCTACAATCAAATCGCGACAGGCATACTATCGGGCGAGCTCGCGCCCGATTCGACGCTGCCGTCCATTCGCGGCATAGCCGCCGAGCTCGGCATCAGCGTGATAACCGTCAAGAGCGCCTACGACGCGCTGGAAAAGGACGGCTATATTTATACGCGCGCCGGCAAGGGCTGCTTCGTTTCTCCCGAAACCCCCTCATCCCTGATGGACAGGCGGCTCGTCGAGGGCGAAAAAGCGCTGTCCGCCGCCGTCGACTACTGCCGCGCGCTGGGGCTTGGCGCAAACGAAATCGCGCGGCTCACGGACAAGCTGCTGAATAACCGACGCGCTCCGTAAAACGATTTATTATGAGGTAAAAATTATGATGACCGTAACCGAATTTTTAGACAATTCCTACACCGCCTTCCACGCGTGCGAGAACGCCGCGAAAATGCTGGACGAAGCCGGCTTTACGCGCGTTTCGCTCGGCGCGCCGCTCTCGCTTAAACCCGGGTCTAAACACTACGTCGTGAAAAACGACAGCGCGCTTGTGGCTTTCAGAGTGGGGAGCCTCGGCAGCTACGGCTTCAACGTGGTCGCCTCGCACACCGATTCGCCCTGCCTGCACGTCAAGGGCAACGCGCTCCTCTCCTGCCGCGAGGGCAAGCGGCTGAACGTCGAGGAGTACGGCGGACTTGTGATGTACAGCATGCTGGACATTCCGCTCAGAATCGCCGGGCGCGCGGTGTACGAAAACGGCGGCGAGCTGACCGCGAAAACCGTCGCGAGCGAAGCGCTGTTCAATATTCCCGGGCAAGCTATTCACCAGAACCGCGAGGTAAACGACAAATGCGGCTTTAACACGCAAACCGACATGCTTCCGCTGGTGGGCGACGCCGAGGACGTGTATTCTCTCGTGGGCGGCGGCAATATCGCGGACGCGGACTTATACGCCGTGCCTGCCGTCAAGGCTTACCGCTCGGGCGCAAAAGGCGAGCTGCTGGTTTCGCCGCGCATAGACAACCTGACGTCGGTGTACGCCTCCGTCCGCGCGATTATCGACTGCGAGCCCTCGGGCGTGGCGGTGTGCGCGTGCTTCGACAACGAGGAAATCGGCAGCATGACCCGTCAGGGCGCGCGCTCGTCGCTTCTCCTCTCGGTACTTCGCAAGCTCAACCGCGCTCTCGGCAAGACGGACGACGACTTTTTGTCCGCCGTGGACAACGGCATGCTGCTGTCCGCCGACAACGGTCACGCCGTGCACCCCGCTCACCCCGAAAAGAGCGACCCGGCGATTGCGCCCGTGATTGGCGGCGGCGTAGTCGTCAAGCACCACGTCAACTACGCCACCGACGGACTGAGCTCGGCGGCAATCAAAATCCTGGCAAAAACTCGCGGCGTGCGGATTCAGGAATACTACAACCGCTCGGACGCGCGCTGCGGCAGCACCCTGGGACCCATGGCGAGCGCGATAACGGGGCTCGGTGCATGCGACGTGGGGCTTGCGCAGCTGGCGATGCACTCGGCTCTCGAAACCGTGGGCTACGACGACATAGCCGAAATGCAAAAGCTGATGACAGCATTCTTCTCGGCAAGCTTTGTTAAAACCTCGGACGGCTTGAAAGTAGACTGACGCGCCGCAAAAAAACGGTGGCTCGGATTCCCGGAAAAAACTAAAAAAACAACGATAAAAAACCGTCCCTACGGCTCGAAACCACGGGGACGGTTTGCTTTTTTATTTACGTTTTATTTACGTTTAGTCGCTTTTACCCGCGATACTCAGCCCGGGTTACCTGCAACCACTCAGCCCGGCAAATTCGTTCTGCCCACGAGGTAATCCACCGAGCAGCCGAACAAATCGGCGAGCTTCATCAGTATTTCGATTTTCGGCAGCCGCTTAAAGTCGTTCCACTTCGACACCGCGGACGTGCCCATTCCGCACTCCTTGGCGACGCGGTAGGACGACACGCCTGTCATCGATTGCAGCGCGGCGATGCGACGGGCGAACTTTTCGGGCGAGCCGCTGCGGATTATGCTCTTGTTTTCGCTGCGCCCGAGCAGGTAATCCATCGGCACGTTCATATAGTCGGCAAGCTGAATGAGCGCGCGCGCCGACGGCATTTGCCGCTGATACAGCCAATTATTGACGGCGGTTTTATTGCAACCCGAAGCCTCGGCGAGCTTGTACGACTTCATGCCGTGCTCGTCGAGATATTTTTTTATGGCAACGCTTATGTAATACGACGTTTCCAAAAGCTTCTCTCCCGTCGGTAAATAATATCAACGTAATGATTATACTACAATCCGCGCGTTTAATCAACAAAAACGAGGGGCTTGCGAAAAATTATTTTTTATCGCCGTCCTAAACGAGAAAAACCGCGTTTCGCCGATTTTTTTCTGGCGCGCTCCGCAATCCGCGCCCTACAGCGCCACCGCGCATGCGAGAGCGAGCGAGCCTGCTCCTATGTGGCAGGCAACCGACAGCGGCAAGGGCGCTATGCCCACCGTAAAGCCCGGGAACGCCGCTTCGACCTCTTTTTTCCATTCTTCGGCTTCGGCAAGGTTTCCCGAGTACGCCACGTCGAGGCGCATCTCGCCCCTTTCGACTTCGCCGTGAAAACGCGATTCAAAGTCCTTTTTAATCGCCTTTATCATCACGGCGCGAGCGGCGGCTTTGCCGCGAACTTTGGAGTAGGCGTCCAGCTTGTCGCCCTGAATCTGCAATACGGGTTTTATATTGAGGAGCGTGCCCACCGCGGCTGCGAGCGGCGTTATTCTGCCGCCCTTTTTAAGGTAGTACAGCGTTTCCAGCGTGATATAAATGGACGAAACGGCGGCGGTTTCCTCCAGCCTTTTCTTTATTTCCGCCGCGGTCATGCCCTCGCCCTTCAGCTTCACCGCGTCGAACACCGAGCGGCGCATAGTCACGGAAATCCTATGGTTGTCGACGACTTCCACTCTGCCGCCGTACTCGCGCGCAAGCATTTTCGCGCTGTCGCACGAGCCGCTGAGTCCGCTCGACATCGGAATGTGCACCACTTCGTCGTGAGTTTTCAGCAGTTCGTCCCACATATCGGTGACTGCGGCAGGTGACGGCTGCGAGGTGCGTACCTCGTTCGCCCCGGGCAACAGCTCGAAAAACCGCTCCTGACTGAGGTCGACTCCCTCGAAGTATAGCTTTTTGTCGATATACACGGGCATGGGAAGCACCGTGACCCCGAGGTCGCGCGCCTCTTGCGCGGTCATTCCGCCGTTACTGTCCGTCAATATCGCCACTTTTTTCATAAGCTCTCCGTTTTTTCGTTGTGAGTACCGATTCGATTTTACCACGATAGCGCGCAAAAATCAACAAAAACTTACTATAAAAACGCAAAATATTTTTACACTGTTTACTATAACCGTCGCTTGCGTTTCTTTTTGCCGAAAATCTCGTAAACAATCGGAATAATCGTTGACAACAGATTTTTCGTTTGCTATAATACCGTTACTCTCGCAAAAAAAACGCGGAAGAAAAGTAATTTTTCGGTCGCCGGAGGGCTTGTCGCCGCAGCGGCAAAGTCTGACAAGACGTCGAGTGCGCTCGATTAACGCTTTAATCGGGTCTTTTTTATTGTTTTTTTCGGAGAAACAACCATGAGAATAGGACTTAACGAACATTTTACATTAAAAAAACTGCTGCGATTCGTCCTGCCCACTGTGGTCACGATTATTTTCACGCAGATTTACAGCATTGTCGACGGCATTTTCGTCGCTAATTTCGCGGGCAAAAATCAATTCGCCGCAATCAACCTGATTATGCCGCTGCTGATTATCATGGGCTCGCTGGGCTTTATGCTGGGCACGGGCGGCAGCGCGCTGGTTGCAAAGACCCTGGGCGAGGGCGACCCCGAACGCGCAAACGGCTTGTTTTCGATGATGGTTATCGTCATGGCGATTGTGGGCGTTATTCTCTCCTCTGTCGGCGAAATCTTTATCGTGCCCGTCGCGCGGTTATTGGGCGCGAGCGGCGAAACGTTGGGCTACTGCGTGCTCTACGGCAGGTTTATGCTCGCCACGCAGACTTTCTTTATCCTGCAAAACATTTTCCAGAGTTTCTTCGTAGTCGCCGAAAAGGCGCGGCTTGGGCTGATTGTCACCGCGATAGCCGGCGTGATGAACATAGTGCTGGACGCGCTGTTCGTCGCGGTCTTTAAGTTCGGGCTCGCCGGCGCCGCTGCCGCCACCTGCGTCAGCCAAATCTTCGGCGCGGCGTTCCCCATCGTGTATTTCCTCCGCAAAAACGACAGCCGCCTGAGGCTCGGAAAACCGCTGATGAGCATGCGCGCCCTACTGAAAGCATGCGCAAACGGCTCGTCGGAGTTTCTGTCCAACATCGCAGCCTCGATAATCACGCTGCTCTATAACTTCCGCCTCCTCAGCCTTGCCGGCGAAACGGGCGTGGCGGCTTACGGCGCGATTATGTACGTCGCGATGCTGCTGGGCGCGATACTTTTCGGCTATTCGATGGGCGTTTCTCCCGTCATAAGCTTTAACTACGGCGCGAAAAACGAGGACGAACTGAGGAACGTCTACCGTAAAAGCATGTGGATTATCCTTATTCTCGGCGTGGCGATGACCGTACTCGCCGAAGCGTGCGCCTCGCCGCTGTCGATGCTGTTTTCGGGCGGCGACGACGAGCTGTACTCGATGACTCTGCGCGGCTTCCGCCTGTACTCGATTTCCTTCCTCATGACGGGCTTCGGCATGTTCGGCTCGGCGTTCTTCACCGCGCTCAACAACGGGCTGATTTCGGCGATAATCTCTTTCTCGCGTACGCTCGTTTTCCAATCAATCGCCGTTATCGTGCTGCCCCTCTTCCTTGCGCTCGACGGCGTGTGGTGCGCGATAGTCTTTGCCGAAATCCCCTCGACTATTCTCTCGCTAGCCTTTATCTTCGCCTACCGTAAACGCTACGGCTACGGCAAGCCCTCCGCTCGCCCTGCCGCCGCGCCCGAGACTTGAACCAAAAAAAAGGCTTCGCCAGAAAACAACGGACGGAGCCTTTTCTTCGATTTATTGCGGACTATTACGGTTAAGTCGGCTTGCTCTCTCCGACCGCTACATGTTCAGCGTTTTGGCTTTGACCGTCTTGCCCTCTTTCTTTTTGTACAGCAGCGTATACTCGCTGTCCGCCGCGCCGCCGGCGGTTTTCAGCGTGATTTTGATAAGCCCCGACTGCCATGCCCCCGGAAGCGTCACTCGCGCGGTCGCGCCGCGGCGCACGTCAAACGCCGCAACTTCGCCCGTCTGCCATTCGAGCAGTATTTGCTCCCTGCCGCCTGCCTGTACGCACGCGGTCACGACGTCGGAAACAGCCGCGTCGGAGTCGTTTATATACCACAACTCGAAGCTAAGCTCCTCGCCGCCGGTGTAGCAAAGTTTTTCGAATTTCGCGCTCGCCATCACCGCTCTCAGCGAGTCGCGGACGGCGTAGTACGCCGGTTTTTTGACGAGCGGATAGCTCATAATCGAGTTGTTTGCGGCGGTCGTCCAGGGCTCGTTGAAGCACCAATTCACCGCCATCGAGCAGTGCTTCCACTGCCGCCGCGCCTCCTCGAACGCCGCCTTGTAGCCGATTGACTGCAACAGCTGCGAGCGTTCGGTAAGCTCGCTTAGCGACTTGCTCTCGCCGAAATAATCGTCGATTACGTCTATGCAAGCCCACGAGTTTTCCTGCCACACACCGAACGCGTGGTGATAAGCCCAGCTGTCTGTGGGGCGAACGGGGAAAAGCTCGGATTCGGGAATAATCTTTTTCAGCTCGTTCTCGGCGGCGAGCGACGGCACGCCGAACTCGGAATATGCGGTAAGGCGCGCGGCGCCGAACACCTTAAAAATCTCCCTGCCCTCGGGCTCGCGGAACGAATAGCCGCCGTGCCCCATGCCCGGCATGGGCGAAGTGGGAATAAACGGACGGCGCGCGTCGAGCTCGTAGCACAGCTTGTTCAGCAGCCTGAGCGCGAGCGATTGGTCGTTCATGCCCGACCAGGTGTTAAACAGCTCGTTGCCGCCGCACCAAAAGGCAAGGCACGCGTGCGAGCGGAGCTTTTTTATCACCGAACTCGCTTCTCTTTCCAAAACGGCGAGGTAACCGTCCTTGTCGGGGTAGTCGTTGCAGGCGAGCATAAATTCCTGCCACACGAGTATGCCCTCGCGGTCGCAGGCGTCGTAGAACGCCGGTTTCATCAGTCCCGAGCCGCCCCACACGCGCAGAACGTTCATGTTCGCCTCGCGCGCGGCGACGGCGTATTCGGCGCTCCTTTCGTCGGAAACAACCCCCGGGAAAATATCTGGGCTGACGAGGTTTGAGCCCTTTGCGAAAATCCGTCTGCCGTTCAGCTCGACGGTGATTGCCGACGAGTACGGACCCTTGGGAAAATCCCTCTCCTCGCCCAAATCGCCCTCGTTCCGCACAAGCCGCAGGGTCTTGAAGCCGATTTTGCCGCTCCTCTCGCAGTCGGAAGTCCTTGCCGTCCACGAGTACAGCGCAGGCTCGCCGTGACCGTTGCACCACCACAGCCGCACGTTTTCCACGGTAAACTCGCGCCCGTCGCCGCTGTACACGACCTTGCCGTCGGGGTCACGGAGCGTGACCTCCGCTTGCTCCGCGGCTTCGATTTCAAACCTGACGGAAGCGGTTTTTCTCGCCTCGTTCAGCGTGTAAAACGGCTCGCACGCGCTTATGTAGCCCTTGCCGCGCGTTTCGACGTAAGCCGGCAGCCACAGCCCCGACACGAGCAGACGCGGATTCCAATCCCAGCCGTAGCAGAACGGCGGTTTGCACGACTCGCGCGCTTCGTCGCGAGTGCCCTTCGCTCCGCCCTCGGCTTTCGGGTGCGCGTGAATAATCGTCTCCAATTCGTCGCCGGGCGCGGCTTTTTCGGTAATATCGACGGCGACGGGCGTATACATGCCCTCGCCCGAGCACAGCGTTTCGCCGTTTAGCCTTATCTCGTAGGCGTAGTCAATGCCCTCGGCGACGAAGAAAACCCTCTCGCCGCGCTTAGCCGAAAACTCGAGCGCGGTCTTGTAGCTCCACTCCGCGTCCTCGGTCTTTTCCAGCTCGCGCAGCGTGCAGCCGCGCTGTAAATCCTCGAGCCCTATAAACTCCGCATAGTCTCGCTGGACGTTGCCCGGCACGGTCGCGGCAAAATACTTGCCTGCGTTTTCGCCCTCGGAAATCGCGGCTTTCCACTTTTGCTCGAATCTCATTGTATCTCCTTTTTATCTCGCTTTTGTACGCGCGACGGCTTCTTCCCAGCCTATCAGCAGCTCTCTGCGCTTTTGCTCGGGCATCGACGGGCGGAACACGGTAAAGTCGGACGCGCCGTCTATTTCCTCGCGGCTTTTCCAAAATCCCGAGGCAAGCCCGGCGAGGTACGCCGCGCCGAGCGCCGTGGTTTCTATCGTTTGCGGACGGCGAACGGTGCACGCCGAAATATCCGCCTGAAACTGCATCAGAAAGTCGTTCGCGCTCGCTCCGCCGTCGACGTTAATCGCGTTCACTTCGGTTTTGAGGTCGCGCTTCATCGCGTGCAACACGTCGAAAACCTGATAGGCTATGCCCTCGAGCGCGGCTCTCACTATGTGTTCGCGCCCGGTGCCGCGCGTAATGCCGGTAATCAGTCCTCTCGCGCTCGCGTCCCAATGCGGCGCGCCCAAGCCCACGAACGCCGGCACGAAGTACACGCCGCCGCTGTCGGGCACAGAACGGGCAAGCGCTTCCGTTTCGGCGGCGGACGAAACGATTTTCAGTCCGTCGCGCAGCCACTGAACGGCGGCTCCGCCCACAAACACGCTGCCCTCGAGCACATAGTCGGGCGTTTCGCCGTCAAGACACGCCGACAGCGTGGTTACCAGCCCTCGCGTGGACGAAACGGCTTCGTCGCCCGTATTCATCAGTAAAAAACAGCCCGTGCCGTAGGTATTCTTGACGTCGCCCTTTTTCCAGCACCTCTGTCCGAAAAGCGCGCTCTGCTGGTCGCCGGCAATGCCGAAAATCTTTATCGCGCCTCCGAACAGCCCCGGCTCGGTTTCGCCGAAGAACCGCCCCGACGGGTACGCCTCGGGCAGCATGCTCTCGGGCACGCGAAACAGCTCGCACAGCTCGTCGTCCCATTTCTTTTCGTGGATATTGAACAGCATCGTGCGCGAAGCGTTGGTATAGTCGGTGGCGTGCGCTTTGCCGCCCGTGAGCTTCCACAAAAGATAGGAATCCACCGTGCCTGCCGCAAGCTCGCCGTTTTCGGCGCGCGCCCTCGCGCCCGGCACCGAGTCGAGAATCCATTTCAGCTTGGAAGCGGAAAAGTAGGCGTCGCACGTCAAGCCCGTTTTCGCGTAGATAAACGGCTCGCGGTCGCTCTCTTTGAGCTTGTCGGTAAAACTCGCGGTGCGGCGGCACTGCCACACGATGGCGTTGTACACCGGCTCGCCCGTAGCCTTGTCCCACACGATAATCGTTTCGCGCTGATTGGTTATGCCCATTGCGGCGACGTCGCCGGCGGCGGTTCCCGTCTTTTCCATAACGCCGCGAATAACGCTCACCGCGCTCTCGTAGATTTCGCGCGGCTCGTGCTCCACCCAACCGGCGAGCGGATAGTGCTGCTTTAATTCCTTCTGCTCGGTCGCGACGATTTTACCGCAGCCGTCGAACAGTATTGCCCGAGTGCTGGTCGTGCCCTGGTCAAGCGACAGAATGTATTTGCTCATAATTTCACACCCCCGTAGAGGATTTTCCGTTTCTTGCGGCATATCTCGGCTTTCGGTTAAGCGAGCGCCCGATACTACCGCGTCGACACCGAAAATTATAGTCGACGCCGCGCTTTTTGTCAAGCGCGGCGCCGTAGCGTAAAATTATACTTGTACTTTTACTTCAAGTAAATTAAACTAAATTGCCGAAAGCCGTCTGTTTGCGCAACGCTTTTCGGAGGCTCCGGGGCTGACTCCCTCACGGCTTCTGAACTGCCTTATAAAATACGCGGTATCGGTATAGCCGCAGTCGTAGCCCGCGTCCGTCACGCTCTCGTCCGTTTCGACGAGCATTTTCTTTGCCTTGTACAGCCTGCAAGCAGAATGAACCGCATGAGAGAAACGTTGGTCTGCCACTTGAATATGTGACTGATGTAGTAGCGGCTCAGCCCGAAGTAGTCCGCAATCCGCTCCGGCGTAAGTTCCTCGGCGCAATGATTTTTTATAGCCGCGCGGCGTTCGGCCGCGCTTCTGCTTCCCGATTATATCATACCCGTTGCGCTTTCCGATATAACAATCTTGCCGCAAAGCCGTTCCCCCCCCTCAAAAAAAGCGCCCGATTGATTTCTCTCTCGGACGCTTTCTCTTTTCTTTGATAATATTCCGTATTCGCCTCAGGTTACTTCGTGCCGAACAGGCGGTCGCCTGCGTCGCCCAGCCCCGGGAGAATATAGCCGTTCTCGTTGAGGCAGCGGTCGAGCGTGGAAACGTAGATGTTTACGTCGGGGTGAGCCTCGGCAACCTTGCTTACTCCCTCGGGCGCGCCGATAATCGCCATGAACTTGATGTTCTTGCAGCCGCGCTTTTTAAGGAGCGCAATCGCGTCGCACGCGCTGCCGCCGGTGGCGAGCATCGGGTCGCACAAAAGCACCAGCTTGTCCTCGATACCCTCGGGCAGCTTGCAGTAGTATTCCTGCGGCTCGAGCGTACTCTCGTCGCGGTACATACCGATGTGCCCCACTCTCGCGGAGGGGAACAGCACATGAATGCCGTTGACCATGCCCAGCCCTGCCCTCAAGATAGGCACGATTGCAATCGAATTGTCCTTAATCACCTGCTGCTTGCAGGTTTCGAGCGGCGTTTTCACCTCTTTTTCAACGGTGGGCACGCCCTCTTTAAGGCTCTCGTAGGTCATCAGCGTGGTGATTTCCTCGATAAGCTCGCGAAATTCCTTCATGCTGGTTTTCTCGTCCCTGAGAATGGCAATCTTGTGACGAATCAACGGATGGTCGAAAATCACTACGTTCTTGTAATCCTTCATTTTGCGTATCTCCTTTTTCCTGTGTTTTTATGTTTTTGCTCGCGCGCGCCTTGCTTTTTTCGGGCGAATATGCTACAATAGCCACCAGGGAGGCTGCTATGCAAAAAATTCTCGTAAGCGCGTGTCTTTACGGCAACAAGTGCCGCTACAAGGGCGACGACTGCTTTAACGCCAAGGTCGCCGAGCTCGGTAAACACCATATAATTATTCCCGTCTGCGCGGAACAGCTGGGCGGCTTGCCCACTCCGCGCCACCCTGCCGAGCGCGTGGGCGACAAAGTGATTTCCGACGTCGGCACGGACGTGACGAGCGAGTACTCGCTGGGCGCGGACCTCGCGGTCGCCGTCGCCAAAGCCAATGCCGTCGATTACTGCATCATGAAAGCGAACAGTCCGTCCTGCGGAAAAGGCGTAATCTACGACGGAACGTTTACCGGCGGCAAAACCTGCGGCAACGGACTTACAACCGAGCGGCTTCTCGCCGCCGGGTTCAAGGTGTACACCGAGGACGAGCTCTGAGCTCGTTCTTTTTTTATGCCGTTATAATTATTTCGTGCCGAAAATGCGGTCGCCGGCGTCGCCGAACGCGGTGACGATATAGCCGTGCTCGTTGAGCGGCGCGTCGGCGTAGTGCGCGACGTAAATCTGCACGTCGGGGTGAGCGGTAGCCACTCTCTTCACACCCTCGGGCGCGGCGATGAGCGACAACAGCTTGATTTTCTTGAAGCCGCGTTCCTTGATGAAGTTGATTGCCGCCGCCGCGGAGCCGCCGGTAGCGAGCGCCGGGTCGACGACGATGCAGGTGCCGTCCACGCAGTCCTTAGGCAGTTTGCAGTAGTACTCGTGCGGCTGCAGCGTTTTCTCGTCGCGGTAAAGTCCGATATGTCCTATTCTCGCGTTGGGGAACAGCGCCGTAAGTCCGTCCACCATGCCCAGCCCTGCCCTTAAGATAGGCACAATCGCGATGGGCTCGTCCACGACGGGCGACTCGAATTTCGACAGCGGAGCCTGAATGGTCACCATTTTCGTGGGCAGGTCGCGAAACGCCTCATAGCCCATGAGCATCGCGATTTCGGAAACGATTTCTCTGAATTCCTTGGTGCTGGTGGTCACGTCGCAAAGGTGCGTTATCTTGTGCGCGACGAGCGGATGGTTAAGGACGGTTACGTTCTTCATATAATCCTGCATTTTTCTGTACCTCTCTTATTCTTCATAGAATTATACCACTTTTCCGCGGCGATTTCAACCGTTACGGGGCAAGCGGCGAAAATATTTTTACACCCCGAAGAAAGTCGCTCTCCGGGGTGTAAAGTTATTTGCTTTTACTTGTTATTCGGAAGCTTTTTCTTCGTTTTCCGCGGTTTGTTCGCAGGCAGGTTTATTCTCGCCCTCGAAGCCGAAGTCGGGCAGCTTCTCCTGGATTGCGCCGTTCTCTACCTTGACGTCCTTGTCCTTGCCGCTGTGGGTAAGCAGGTTGATTAAGATACCCACCACCATTGCGAGCGCGAGCGAGGTCACCTGAATGAGCGGATTGCCGGTGAGCGAGTTGACGCCGAAGTTGAGCGTTACTCCGCCGATACCGATGACGAGGATTGCCGCGACGGGATAGAGGTTGCGGTTGTCGGAGAGGTCGACGTCTTTAAGCATTTGCAAGCCGCTGACCGAGATGAAGCCGTACATTGCGATGCACGCGCCGCCCATTACGCACTTGGGCAGCATATTGATTATCGCGACGAAGGGCGAGATGAAGGACACTACCATGCACATGATGCCGGTGGTCAGTATGGTGAAGGTCGAAGCGTCTTTAGAGAGCGCCACGCAGCTGATGGACTCGCCGTAGGTCGTGTTCGCCGAGCCGCCGAAGAACGCGCCCACCATCGAGCCTACGCCGTCGCCGAGGAGCGTGTTGTGAAGACCGGGGGTCTCGAGAAGGTCTCTGCCCACGATATTGGACAGGTTCTCGTGATCGGAGATGTGCTGAGCGAGCTCTACCACCGCGATGGGGATAAAGAGCACCGCGAGGTTACCGATTGCCGCGCCGTCGAGCACGAAGTTGCGGACGATTGTCGCGCCGCTCTCCGACGTGTAGGTCAGTCCGCTCTTGGTGATTGCTTCGAGGAAAGTGAATTTGGGGTAATCGAGTATGCTTCTGAAAGTGAACGGGCTGAAGCAGTTGACAATCGGGGCGAAGTCCACTATTCTCATGCTCTTGCAGAATTCACTGTCGTTTATGTAGCCGAAGCCGGTGATTACGAGCGCGAGCGCAAGACCTGCGCCGATACCGACGATGAAGGGAATGAGTTTGACGCCCTTGCCGCCCTTGACAGAGGCTATCACGATAGCCGCGAAGGTGAACAGACCGACGAACACATACCAGAGGCTGTATTTTCCGCCGCCGTTGCTCATCATCCAGCTGCCTGCGGTGCCGGAGAGCGAAAGTCCGATTATTGCGAGGATAGGTCCGATTATGACGTGCGGCAGGAGCTTTTTAATCCAGCCCGAGCCGACGAGCTTTATTATAACGGCAATGATTACATACACAAGTCCGGCGAACGCCACGCCGATAATCAATCCCCAATAACCGAAGTTGCTGGTTGCGGCTGCACACAGCGCGCCGAGGAAGGTGAAGGACGAGCCGAGGAACACAGGGCTCTTAAAGCGCGTGAACAGCAGGTACACTATCGTGCCCAGACCTGCGCCGAAGAACGCCGCAGCCGGGTCGCAGGTAAGGTACGCGACGTACTTGACGCCCTCGTGCTCGTACTGAATCGGCGTGCCGCTGATGAGAATCGGGACGAGCAACGTCGCCGCCATAATCGCAATCATTTGCTGGAAGGCGAAGACGAGGTTCTTGCCGAACGGCGGTCTTTGATGTACGTCGTACACTAGGTTGTTTGCCATTTGTTTATACCTCCGAAAAGTAAATTACCCAAAAAAAAGAAGTCTCCGAAACGGAAACTTCTAACAGGCGATATTGAAAAGACAAATCGGAAAAGGAAACAAAACGGCGACGGCTTCGTAATGCTTGAGTTTCAACTTGGAATTGACCGTCGAGGTTCTCATTTCGCTCGCTCCTTTTGTGCTTAACTTTTCGTATTGTATCATAAGCGCAAAAATAATGCAAACGTTTTGAGGTAGTTTTTTAAAAAAATTTTCGGGCATAAAAATCCGCCCGTCTGTCGATAATTCATCTCGTAATCCGCGGCTCGTCCGCAAAAAATACGGAGGTATTATATAGATAATGGCAACAATGAATCCCTTTGAGATACGCCCCGAAAAGCCCGACTCGCTTTTCCTCGCGCGCAAGGACGTGATACGAGCGCCCTACAACGCCATGGAAGTCGACCCATACACGCGCGTGAGGACAATCCTCGCAGACGGTGCCGAGTTCGAGGCGGTAAGGTTCTCCCACGCCTTTGCACGCCACTGCATAGACAACGATTTGCGCCGCGAGCTCGCGCTTACGCGCCGCGTCGAACAGCAGCAGCAAAAGGCTATCGCTTCGCTTAAGCCCATGGACGAAACGGTGCTGATGCACACGATAGGCTACGAGCAGCTTGCAGTCGACCTCACGGCGATTATGGCGAGAAACGAGCCCGACGAGTATGTGCGCGCGTCGCTGGACTTTGCGCTCACCGAGGACTTTGACCACCTCTACCGCTATGCCGACCTTCTGGACGTAGAGCAGAACGTCAGCGCGGAAACGCTTACCGGCGGACTGACGGAAATCATGCCCGGCAGACCCACCATTTCCGAGCACCGCTACCCGTTCGACGATATTGCGCGCGCCGTTCCCTCCTCGCTCGCCGCGCCCGAAACCCGACTGCACACCGCGATTATCACCGCCGCCGAACAGCAGACGATGAATTACTATATGAACGTTGGAGCCGGCTACGAGTCGGAAGCCGGCAGGCGGCTTTACTCGGAAATCGCGATGATTGAGGAACAGCACGTCAGCCGCTACGAGTCGCTTATGGATTCGTCGGCGACCTGGCTTGAAATGCTGCTCTGCCACGAGTACACCGAATGTTATCTTTACTTCTCGCTGTACGAGGACGAAACCGACGAGCGCGTAAAGGCGCTGTGGGACAGACATCTCACCGACGAAATCTCGCACCTTCACAAGGCTGTCGAGCTATTGAAAAAATACGAGAAAAAGGATTGGCAAAAAGTCATTCCCGTCGGCAAATTCCCTAAGCCCATCGCGTTTACGGGTTGCTCCGCGCCCAACAAGGAATATATCCGCGGCGTTCTCAAAAATACCGAAAACACCGCCGCAATCCTCGAGGACTTTACGACGATTTCCGCGCTTCCCGAGGACTATGAGTTCTTCCGCTATAACGAGCGCGTCAACGGCTCGACCGCTTCCGTCGCCAGCCACCGCGTGATAAGCGACTATATCGCCGAGTTCGGCGAGGACTACCGCGTGGAGGACGCTCCGCACCCCGTCAAGCGGCTGAGAAACCGCACTCGCGACAATACTACCGTGGGCAGAAAGGAATAATCCGAACAAGCCGCGCCCCGAAAAAACAGAAAACAGCCGTTTCCTACAAAAAGAAACGACTGTTTTTTTGCGTGTGAAATCTGTCCCCTGCCACTACGCCGCAGGCGAAAACGTCAGTCCTCAGACACTCTCATGTCCTTCATGACGGCGATAGCGTCGTCCATGAGAGAGATGAGCTCGTCAACCTTGTCCTTGGACATTTTGTTGCAGAATTCGTTGACGAACGCGCCCACGTTATCGAGCTTCTTGTCGATATACTCGACGCCTGCCTTGGTAATGCGCACGTCGACCTTTCTGCGGTCGCCCTCGACCTGTCCCAGCGTGACCATGCCTTTTTCGCTGAGGCTGTTGATAATCGCGGTAATTCTGCCCTTGGTCACGCCCAGCTCGTCGCTGAGATAAGACGGGGTAACGGTCTTTTTGCCGCTGTTTTTCAGCAAAACCAGAAACGCGGTTTCGCCCTTTAAGTATTCGGTAAGGTCACCGGTAGCCGGTAATCTCATCAGGTCTTTCACTTTTTCACAAAGATTCTTTACAGAAGCTTCCATCGATGTAATCTCCTTTGTTGCGTTCGGGCGGCGATTTTCGCCACCTGTTTTTGAAAACCATTAAAAATAGTTTCCTTTACTGTGATATAATATAGCAGGTAATTATCGGTTTGTCAATTCAAAACGCCGTAAAATTTAAATTTCACTCATTTTTCAACCGCGCCGTCGGCAAGACTTAGTTCCGCCTCTTCGGCAATCACGGCTTTTCCACGCGAAGCTTCACGCCGCCGCTCGCCCAAGCCTCCGTTTTGCCGCCTCGCACCGACACGGACACGCTGCCGCCCAGCACGGGAAACACGCCCTGCACGTCGCCGAGCCCCGGGCACGACTTTATCGTGACGGTATCGTCGGCGAGCGATTCCGGCACGCGAATCCCCGTAACGCGCGAGAACAGATAGTCGATTACGCCTGCCGACCAGCCGTGGCACAGCGAGTGGCGATAGCCCTTGTAGCAGTGCGCGCCGAAATCGCGGTGGACGTCCTTTTCGCCTGCCCTCGCAAGCCTCGTAATCGGCGCGGCGTCCTTCATTGCGTCGTAGTCAAAGTCCTCGAAAAACGTTGTCGCGCCCTTATCGAGCATCGCGCCGTAGTAGTCGCGGCACATGTCGAGCGCGGCACGGGGCGACGCAAAGTCGTGCGCGGCTTCGAGAATCGCCCAGCTCGTGAACGTACTCATTCCGCTCGCGCCGCCCTTTGTCAGCAATCTCGGGTCGGCTTTCAGTCCTGCCAGCAGCGACAACGCCGCGGCTTGTTTCTTTATCGTCGGCTGTCCGTCGACTCTTTCGAGCTTGGCTTTTATCGAACGCGCGTGGGCGGCGTTTTTTCCGAAAGCGGTCAGTAGCTCCGCCGCGCGGACGGCTGCGATGACGGCGATTGCGCGCACGCCGTACTCCTCGTCGGCGCTCCCTGCGCTCTGCCAATCGAGGAACAGCCCCGGAGTGGTTATTCTGCCCTCCTCCGTCACAAAGCCGTCGTAAAGCTCGGTAAGCCCCTCCAGGTAATCGATATTACGCGCAAGCGTTGCTTCGTCGCGAGTGCGGAGAAAATACTCGTACAGCGAAATAATCCACCACAGCGAATACGACGGCATGGTGTTCATCCACTCGGGCAGCGGCGTGGTTTCGCGCGCGAAGTCGACGCACCGCGCGAGGTAGCCCGTTTCGCGGTACAACCCCATGCCTGCCAGAAACTCCGGGTACATGTCGCCTATCCACACGAGGCGGTCGCGCTTTATTCCGTCCCACAGCATGCCGCCGCGCATGCACAGCGTTACGGTGTCGGCGGCGACGTCGAAAATCCGCGTAAGCCGCTCGTCCGCATGTCTGAAGCTGCCCACGCGCTCGTACCCCACTCTTTTCGATACCGCGACGACGGCTTTCAACGTCACGTCCTTTTCTACCGCGTCTATTCTCAGATACCGAAAACCCGAGTCGAAGTAAGTCTGGTCGGAAAGGTCGGGCACAAAAAACTCGCCGTCGCGCAACGCGTGGTCGTTGGTCGAACCGTGCTCGCCGAGCTCCGAATAAGCCTCGCTCATGCTCTCGCCCAGCCGTAGCCGAAGTTTCGCGCCGCAGTTTTTGGCGAGAATACGCACGCCGCCGCCCGTTTCCCTGCCGAAGTCCAGCACGACGAAACCGCCCTTTCTTATCGTCGCGAGCCGCGGCTCGACGAGCGTAATCTGAAGCTCGGTTTCGCGAGTAAGCGCCCCGGCGTTCTCCGCGTTTTCGGCGTGCGCCACCGCAACGGGAAAGACGTATTCGGTTATAATGTCCTTTTCAATCATTGATTTTACCACCGCTTTTTAAAACTACCGCCGCGAATACTTTTGGTTTCGGATACTCGCGGCGATTATTCGTTACTTTGCGCCGATTAAAGCGTTACTTTTTGTCGATTTCCGCGTCGTCGCGGCAAGCGTTCGCTTTCAGAAGCTCGCGAATGTCGCGTAAGATATCCTCCTGCGTTTCGGGCGCGGGAGCGTTGGCTGCGGCTTCGGCTTCCTCGGCTGCTTTTTCGGCGGCAAGGCGGTCGCGCTCGACGGCGGCGGCTTTAATCTGCTTCTTGCTCATGCCGGACAGGCGCATCTCATAGTACTCGTCGCGACTGTAACCGCAGTACTTCGCCTTTACCGATTCCTCGGCGACTCCCCTCGCGACGTTGATTGCCTTGACGATTGCGAACAGAATGAACGCGATAATGAAGAAATTGAGAACAGCGGTAATGAACGCGCCCCAATCGATGTAAATCGATTTCGTCATGTCGATTGCGCCCGTATCGTCCCTGACGACTTTAAGCATCGTCACAGCTTGCTCCAGCCCTCCGTCCGCGCCCGACAGCGCCCAATTGACGAGCGGCTTGAAAATCTGGTTGGTGAGCGCGGTGACGATAGCCGTAAACGCGCCGCCTACGATAACGCCGACAGCCATATCGATGACGTTGCCGCGCGTTATGAACGCCTTGAATTCCTTGAAAAACTTTCTCATGTGTTCTCCTTTCCGCGCGGACGGTCTACTTTCGTTTTTTCGCTTTTCCGCGCGATCCCGACGACTTTTTCGGTCGGTCTATTTTATATTTTATTGCTTTTTTCGCGATAAATCAAGCGTTTTAGGTAGGCTTTCGCGACTTTGACGGTCGGGTTTTGCGCGCTTTTATGAAAAATATGACGGAAAAGTCCACTTTTTTGCGGCTATTCGGGTTGAAAAACGAAACCTAGGCGCTTATACTGAGAGAAAAACGCGCGGAAGCGGCGGCGATAACGCCCCACGGACTTTCGGCGGAAAAAGGAGAAAATCATGGACAGGAAAGTTCTGGAATTTTACACGCCCGAAATCGACGCGGCTGTAGAGCGCGGCATCGACCAAAACCGCAAAGGGCGGTTTAAGGCTGTCGTTCGCGACGAAAACGGCAATCCCGTCAAAAACGCCGCGCTGAGGTTAAAGCAAAAGACGCACGAATTCCGCTTCGGCGCGAACATTTTTATGCTGGACGAGCTGCCGACGGACGAAAAGAACGCTATATATAAGGAAAAGTTTGCCGCGCTGTTCAATCTCGCCACGCTGCCCTTCTATTGGGACGCGCTGGAGCCCACGCCCGGGCACACGCGCTACGCCGCGGATTCCGAGAAAATCTACCGCCGCCCTGCTCCCGACCGCTGCCTGGCGTTCTGCGCAGCTCACGGCATCGAGCCGCGCGAGCACGCGCTGTGCTATGATCACTTCTTCCCGACGTGGCTGTCGGTCAAGTCTGACTTCGAGGTCAAACGCGCGCTTACTCGCCGCATGCGCGAAATTTCCGAGCGTTACGCCGACAAGATTCCCACCATCGAGGTGACGAACGAGAGCTATTGGGAAAAGGGCGTGACCGATTTTTACCGCTCGCCCGAGTTCGTCGAGTGGTGCTTTAAGACCGCCGAAAAATACTTCCCCGAAAACAAGCTGTGCATAAACGAGTGGAGCGAAATGTGGGAGGGCGAAGGACGGTGCGTAGACCGTTACTTCATGCAGGTTGAGAACGCGCTTCTGAAGGGCGCGAGAATCGACGCCGTGGGCATGCAGTTCCACATGTTCTACCGCGAGGAGGAGTACTACCGAAAAACTCGCCGTCAATACGACCCCGAACGGCAGTTGCGCGTTCTCGATAACTTCGCGCGACTAGGTAAGCCCATTCAGATTACCGAAATCACCGTGCCGGCGTTTACCGACAACGCCGCCGACGAGCAGCTTCAGGCGGACACAATCGAAAAGCTGTACAAGCTGTGGTTCTCGCACCCTGCCGTCGAACAGATAGTCTATTGGAACCTCGCCGACGGCTATGCGGCGTTCACCACACCCGGCAACATGACCGAAGGCGAAAACTACTACCGCGGCGGACTGCTCCGCTACGACCTCGGCGAAAAGCCGGCGTACAAGACGCTCGACCGCCTCGTCAACCGCGAGTGGCGCACCGATACCACGGTCACTACCGACGAAAACGGCTGCGCGACGCTGTGCGGCTTTTACGGCGATTACGAGCTGACAAACGGCAATAAGACCGTTTCGCTCTCGCTCGTCAAAAACGCCTGCCGCACCATCGACGTTAAATTCTGAGCAAAACCGACCGAAAACAACGCAGTTACCGACAAAAAGTAACGCATTCGACAAAAAGTAACGAAAAAAACAGCCTCGGGACAATCGCGCCCCGGGGCTGTTTCCTTCATTTTATAATGCGGCTTTTTACGTCTGCCGCGCGTTTAGTTCAGCTTCATTTTGCCGTCGTCGTCGAGCAGCAGCGTGAACAAGCCGCCCTGCACGGTGCGGTTCTGGAAGCCGCGGATAAGACCGCTGTCGGTGAAGTACCAATCGGTGAAGGGCACGCGCGAAGCGGACTTGCGCAAAAACTCGGCGACGGGCGCGACGATTTTCTTGCGCTTTTCGGTGTTTTTCGTAAGAGTTGCCGACCACAGAATCCAATCGGACTTGGTGTAGGCGGAGCGGCTGTCGAGCGGAATACCGAATTCGTTGGCGTTGGCAATATAGTAGTCGGTTTCGGTTTCGCGCGTTTCTTCGTCGAACAGACCGGTGCCGAACATCACGTCGAACGCCATGTTGTATTTGAGGCTGAAAGTGTTTTCGTCGCCGTCGAACACGAGCGGAGTCTGTTTGCCGGCAGTCACGCACATTTTCTTCCACTCCTTCGCGTAGTCCTCGGCGATTTTCTTGTACTCGGCGGCAACGTCGCGTTTTCCGAGCGCTTCGGCGATAATCGCATACGAGCGGATACCCACGATAGCCTTGACGGAGAGGTTAATGTTCTTGTCGAGGTGACCGGCGAAGTCGTCGGTGCACAGCTGGTCGCCGGGCATCAAGCCGTACTTGACGAGGTACTTGACCCAGGTGGTGAGCGTGTCGAAGTTCTTGCTCATGAGCGCGGCGTCCTTGTCGGCGAGGTAGGTGGCTGCCGTCATGACGAGCATGTTACCGCACTCCTCGACGGGCATCTGGTACTTCATAAGGTACATGTCCGAAATCGCCGGGAAGCCGTAGACGGGCGGATAGTTGTAGGCAACGTCGAGCTGATTTCCCACTCTGTGGTTGGTGAAGTCGACGACGTACTTGCTGCGCTCCTCGCGCCTGCCGTTAAGCCCGTAGATTTGTCCGCAGCAGTACGGATAGGTGCCTGCGTCGTGCGGAGCAAAGTCGTAGTTCCACACGGGCATATCGTTGAACTTGTAAATCGGGCGCATCATGCCCTTGACGAGCTCGGGATTGTATATGAGGTACAGCGGAATGGACGGATAGCTTACGTCCACGGTGGCGATGCAGCCGTTGGAGTGGTTTTCCTTGGACAGGAACAGCACGTTGCCCTCCTTGTCCTTGACGAGCTTGTGCGCGCCCACCGACTGACGGAGCCCTGCGTACAGCACGAGCAGGTAATCCTCGCCGTACTTTTCGGCACGCTTTTTAAGGTCGCCGTCGAACGCGTCGAGCTTCTTCATTATCGAGTCGTATTCGCTATAAGAATACGCGATTGCGTCGTAAATCGTCTTGCCTTCCTCGAACCAATAGCCCTTGAGCCAATCGCCGAAGTATGAAATCGACACGGTGTCGTCGAACGCGTAGGCGAACTTGCCGCTCACGGCTTTATTCACGTTCTCGTACTCGCCGAACGCCGCGATATACTTGTCGCTGCCCTCCCGGCAGACGAACTCGGGCTTGCCGGTGAGCAGGAAGGACGTCAGTCCCTCGCTCGACATCATAAACGCTTCGTCGCCGGTCAGGTACCAATATCCCCACTCTGCCGCGCTCGAATCATAAGCCTGCGACATTACGAGCTGTTTTTTGAGTCCGAACCAGGCGCACTCGCCTTCGGGGAGCTCGATTACGCCGCCTCTGACGGGCATCGGCACGCGGTCGTAGCAGGTTTCCTCGTGCACGAACAAACCCACGGACACATTGCCGAGCTTATGCTTGGGCTTCACCTCGTAGTCCATATAGCACACGGGGCAGGACAAAAGCGTGAGGTCGTTCGGCGGCAGCGGCGAGGTAAAGCGCACGGTCAAATCGAACGCGTCCGAGGTAAACTCGTACTCGGTCGAAAACGCCGTCAGCGTAACCTTTTTCTGCTCCAGCTTCTCCGCGCCGGGGATAAGCCCCATAAACGCGTAAGCCTTGCCGTCGGCGTAAACCGCGCCCAGCGTTCTCCTGCGCGCACCCGTCCAGAATATAGTGTCGCCGCCGTTGAGCTCGTCGGACGGTGACCACACCGAGAAGAACGGGTCCTTTACAAAGAGCGGATAGGCAGGGAGCAGTCTTTTGACGTCCGCGCCGGTTTCGATTCTTTTCATTGATTTTTCCTCCGAAAACTATCGTCGGTCACGCCGCCGCAGCCGCTAATCCGCAGAGGCTTTGCTCTGTCGTCCGCTCCGTGCGCGTGCCTTGTTTCACTATTATAAGGTAAACCCGAAAAAAACGCAATCAAAATTCTCGCTTTTTATCGTCAAAAAATTGACTTTTCCTTTTACGCGTGATAAAATGTTAATAAATGGACAGCTTTGGAGGGTAAGCAATGGAAATCAGCAGAATACGCCACGCCTGGCCGGAAAAGAAAGGCTTTAATCTTTACTGCAGAAACGGCATGGACGAATACACATTTCTGCATTTTTGGAAGCCCGTGTACATGCTGGTGGACGGCGAAACGATACTCACCGAGCCAAACGCCGTGATTATCATCGGCAAGCACGTTCCTCACCATTTCTATTCGCCCGACACCGACCTCGTGCACGATTGGTTTCACTTCGACGGCGAGGACGCTGCCGACTTTATCGCGGCTTCGGGGCTTAAAACCGACACGGTTTACTACCCTAAAAACTGCGGTTTCATCACCGACATCGTAAAGACGATGGAGGGCGAGCTGTTCGGCGCGGAAAAGCACAGCGAGGAAATCATGCTGTCGTACATGGCGATACTTTTCAGGCTTATCGACCGCCACGAGGACGAAACGGAAAACGACTTCAACATCGATTACCAGACGCAGGTGGACTTCAAGATGCTGCGCAACCGCATCATCTCCAACCTCGACAAGAATTGGACGATAAGGCACATGGCGGAGCAAATAAACCTGTTCGAATCGCGCTTTTACGTCCTTTACAAGGCGATTTTCAAGACTACGCCCAATCAGGATTTGATTATCGCGCGAATGGACTATGCCAAACGCCTGTTGTCGCAAAACAACACCATGCCCATTTTCGACGTGGCGCTCAAGTGCGGCTACTCCAACGAGTTCCACTTCATTCGCCAATTCAAAAAGCACGTCGGCATTACCCCCAAAAAGTACGCTCTGCTCCACAGAGGGCTGTAAAATGCAAGCTAAGCGGCTGCACCGTATGTAAAGTGCAGCCGCTTTTATATATCTCCGTCAAATCGATTACTGTTCTTCGGTTCGATTTTCTCTGCCTTATACTCGGTGAGCGCGTCGTCGACGTCGATTGCGATATTCTTTATGCTTCCGTCTCCAGAATGTTCGAGGTTATGTAGTCGACTCCGCAAGCGATTACGCGCTCGGCGTCCGCAACGGTGTCTACCGTCCAGCAGTTGACGACGAGTCCCGCCGCATGAGCCGCGGCTACGTTTTCTCTCGTGAGCGCGGTGTGCAGCACGTCGAGGTCGACGCCGATTGCCGTACACTTTGCGATAACCTCGGAGTTAAGCTCGCACACGAGATATTGCGCGGACTGCGTGGGGTAAAGCTCGCGGAGGTACACGAGGTTCTGATAGACAAAGGTGATGAAAGTGACGTGCTCCATGTACCCCTCGTCCTCGAAAATCCTACAGATTTCGGCAATTTGCTGTTTTGTAAACGCGTTTTTCAGCTCGAACACGCAGTGCTTGTCGTAACGCTTGCAGATGCGGATATAGTCGTTCACGGTGGGCAGCATCAAATCGGCGCGGTCGCGCGTGCCGTCCATATCGATAACTCTCAGTGCTCGCAACTCGTCGAAACGCGAGCCCTCGACGGACATTTTCACGCCCGTGACCTGCTCGGTATCGTCGTTGTGGATTATTATGTACTTGCCGTCGGCGGTGACGTGCACGTCCGTTTCGATGCCGACGTTGCGGCGGTTGCCGGCGGCGACGAACGCCGAAGCCGTGTTCTCGCGCTCGAGTCCGCTCTGTCCGCGGTGCGCGACTATGTTCTTAAAGTTTATTTTTATCGTATCCATAATTTATTCTCCTCTTCGCAAAAATTTTTCTCTTCGCAAAAATTTCTCGCGCGGCGTTTACCACAGCTCGGGCGCGGAAGTGGAAGCCGCCACCGCCCCTGCCTTTATCGCCGCTTCGGCTTGCTCTCGGGTGGAAATCAGTCCGCCTGCGATTACCGCGCGCGAGGGCGCGAGAAACCGCCCCACGAGCCCAGGTATCAAACCCGGCATCAGCTCCACCGCGTCGGGGCAAAGCTTGTCGGCGTTTGTCAGCGCGGAGGACAATCCTTGCGTGTCGATTAAGAACACGCGGAACACGGTGTAAAGCCCGTTCGCCCGAGCGCACTTCACGATATTCGGTCTGGTGGTGATTATTCCGTCGGGCTTGACGCGCTCGGCGATATAGCGAATCGCCGCTTCGTCCTTGCCTATGCCCTCGGTGAGGTCGATGTGGACGAGTATTTTCTTACCTGCGGCATGAGCACGCTCCACGGTTTCGGCAACGGTAAGGAGCTCGCTCTTTAAGAGAAATATAACGCCTGCGCGGCTTGAAAGCGCCTTGCGAAAACCGTTTTCGTCCTTGACCGCCGCAGCCACTCCGCTTTTTTTCAGTTCTTCTGTTACGTTCATTTTCTTTCCTCAGTCGGTAAATATCAAAGCTTCTCGCCCGTGGCTTTAACCGCGTTTATCAGCGCGTCGGCGTAGAGCCGATAGCCCTCGTCGGACGGATGCACCCACGCGTCGGCAAAATACTTCTCGTCGTGCGGCACGAAGTCGTAGCAGTCGATAACGTGCATGTTTTCGTATTTCGCCGCGGCTGTAATTACTTCCGCGACTCCGCGGAAATCGCCGAATTCGCCCTTGCTCCATTCGGGTTTTTCCAAATCCCTGCGCCAAATCGGGCACATCGCGAACACGGGTACGCCGGGGTAATTATCGTGAAGCGCGGCGTAAAACTCGTCGGCGCGCTTTTGGGTGTACTCGCGCGCGCATGCTCTCCAATCGTTGGTGCCGTAGGCGACGAATATCGCGGTGGGCGTGTAGCTTTCCTTTATCGCCGCGATTTCCGGCTTGAAAAAGTCGCCGCCGATAGCCTTGTTGTGCTCGTCCGCGCCAAAAGCCTCGGCAACCAGCGTGGAGTACTTTTTGGTAGTGAACGTCGCGTCGTAGCCGTGCGTTATCGAGTCGCCGAAAAACAAAAACGTCTTTTCTCTCGGAGCCGGGGCGATAAACGTCGCGCCCTTAAAGTCCGCCTCGGCAACGTCGACGGTGACAGACCACGGGAAATAGATTCTCACCGTTTTCTCGCCATCTGGCAGCGGAAATAATCCGCGATAGTCGCCGAGCAGCCTGCGAATGCCGGGGTAATGCTCGTGCGGCATGTCGCCCGAGTGATTGGTTATGCTGCCCACACCCACGCCGTCCGCGGTGACGTCCATCGAAAAATAAGTGCGCGAACTGCCCTCGCTCGCGGTGAAGTCAATCGCCACCGCCAAAGCGTCCGTTCTCACCGACAGGCAAACGCCCGAGCCGCAGCACAGCTTTCTCGAGTGATCGGTGCCGTCGTAGGCGCGCTCCTGTTCGGGCGTGAAGCGGTGCGGACGCGCCTTGCCGTTCTCCGCGGTGACGTAAGCCGTTCCCGTCATGTACTTTTCTATTTCATCCTGCGTCATCTTCATATTATCCGTTTCCTTTCTGTTCGGGCTACGGGTATATTTTAGCACAACCCCGGACTTCGGGTAAAGCAATTCGCCGCCGCATAACGGTTTTTTATTGCAAAATTCCGGGCTTCGGCGCGTTTTAATCGCCCTGCCGCCGCCATCGGCGCGAATTTTGTTGCGAAATTCCGAGAACTGTGCTAGAATAGCGTATGAAGAGAAAATTCACGGAGAAACGGTAAGATGACAAACGAGAACATCGCTTACACCGAGGGCGACGAGCCCATAAAGGCGTTTATCGACGCGTGCAACGTCATGTGCGAGGCAAAATATCTGCTCGGCGAGCGCAAGATTTCCGCCCTCATGAAGACAATCGCGAGCTATCCTCGGCTTATGGATATTTTCAAGGACGCCCTGTCGGGCTATAACAGCCACGCGGAGTTTCGCAAGTCGCAGGTAAGAGTGGGCACTCGCAGCAAGCTGGTGCCGCCGCAGAACCAGACAAAATTCATTTCCTACGTCTTTTGCATATTGCTCGACCTCGACACGGGGCGCGTCAAGCTCCGCGAGTTTCTGGACGAGTACTTTTACAATACCAACCCAAACGAGGAGTTTGCGTTCTTCTGCTCGACGCTCATCGTGCCCTTCCGCGACGTGACCGAGTACGTCTACTACAACGGCGCGGACTCCTACCTCGAGGACGACGAAGCCGTCGACGGCACGCTGCGCGATTCCGTAAAGCAGCTCTTGCAGGAAATGAACGCCGCCGTCAACGAGAGCACGGTGATTACCATGGCGACCAAGCAGGACTTGTTCCTCATCGCGCGCGCAATCGAGAGCGCAATGACGCCCAACCGCATAGACCTCATAAAGCCGCTCATCACCGGCTATAAAAACACCGTCAATTCCTGCATGATTCGCGAAAAACTGACCCCGTACCTCGACAAGCTGTACAAGCTGTTTATCGTCAGCGAGATTTTCTGAAACGCCGCCCGGCATATAATCACACGGCAAATACGACGAAAGCGTCCGCAGTCCTTTCAAGACCGCGAACGCTTTTTTGCGCGGTTTATTCCGGCATTATATGCTAATGCCGCCGTAACCCGAAACCGCGCACACGAATATAATGAGATTATGAATAGCGGTGCAATAGGAATATTCGACAGCGGCGTTGGCGGACTGAAAATCCTCGGGGCGGCGATCAAGCGGCTGCGCGGCGAGGACTTTATCTACGTTTTCGACCGCAGCCACTCGCCCTACGGCAACCGCAGCGACAGGTATGTGCGCCGCAGAGCGGAAAAAGTGAGCGAGCTCTTGCTGTCGAAGGGCGCGAAAGTCGTTGTCGCGGCTTGCAATACCGCCACGGGCGTGGGCATAACCTACCTCCGCCGCAAATTCGGCGCGCCGTTCGTGGGCGTGGAGCCGCCCGTAAAGCCTGCCGCTCTCGCAAGGACGCACGGCAAAATCCTGGTGCTGACCACCTGCCGCACCGCCGAGCAAGCTAATTTCCATAGGCTCCTCGAAAAATGGGACGACGGAAACGTCATCGTCGCGCCGCAGCCCTCTCTCGCCCGTGACGTGGAGCTGAATTTCGCGGCTCTTAGCAAGCTTAAGCCCGTGGTCGACGATATTCTCGCGCCCTACGACGGCGAGGACATCGAGAGCGTTGTGCTCGGCTGCACGCATTACTACTACCTCGCCGACATGATTTCCGCGCATTACGGCGGCTCGGCGCGCGTTTTCGACGCAGTTGACGGCGTAACGCACCGCATCGAAACCGTTTTAGACGAAAACGACCTTCGCTCGGAAACGGGCAAAGGTCGCGTAAAGTATATTTACTTGTAGATTAAGCCTCGCGGTTAAGCCGCGAGGCTTAACAGCCGATTATTCGATGGCGATGTGATGCTTCTCGGGCAGTTTTTCCTGCGGCTTCGGGAACATGAGCGTGAGCACGCCGTTCTCGAATTTCGCCTTGACGTCCTTTTCCTCGACGTCGCCGACGTAGTAGCTCCTCGAACAAGAAACGCTGCGCTCTTTTCTGATGTAGCGGTGTTCCTTGTCCTCTTCCTTTTCCTCTTTGGCGGCGCTGACCGAAACGTAACCGTCCTCCATGCTGATGTGAATGTCGTTCTTGTCATAGCCCGGCATCTCGATTTCCAGCGTGTAGCCGTCCTTGCTCTCTTTTATATCGGTCTTCATGACCGTGCTGTCCATGTTGTAAAACGTGGGTTTGAAAAACTCGTCGAACGCTTCGTCGAACAATCCCATAGGATTCCTTTTAACAATATAATTTCTCATAATTCGTACCTCCGTACCTGTTTTTTAATTTCAGCCGATTGGCAATCGTGCTTTTTATCTGTTAGCACTCTTCCCTTTCAACTGCTAATATTGTAGCACCGCTTTTCTCAAATGTCAATACTTTTCGGAAAAAAATTTTAAATTTTTTTTATTGTTCGGCGCGTTCGTGGTTTGCGGCTTCTCCGTCACGGTACTATGATGCCCCTACGGGCTCGATAATATACGAAAACCGCTCCCTCGGCTATACCCGAACGGAGCGGCTTGTGTCGTTATTACATATGACAAAATCAGTCTTTGTTTTCCTCGGCGGCGAGCATTACCGCGATTTCGGCTTGGCGCTCGGCGACGTAGCGGTTGTAGGCGACGCGCGTGTAGACGGTAACCCAGATGTAGTAGACGAAAATTCCCGTCAGCAACACTACCACGGCGTACACTCCGCGAGCGTAGGCTGCGGCAACCGTGCATATAAGGAATATGTATGTGAGCGCGCTCGCCGCGGCGGCGTTTACGCGGTTCCAGACAGCCGGGTATTCCATGGTGCGCTTGTTCTTGATGCCGAAAACGGGGTTGGGCGGAAGGTCGGGCAGGAAGTTCGACAGCATGCAGAACGTTATGCTCACCAGCACGCAGACGAACGAAATGTAGTCGAAGTCGGCGAACACAAGCGAAACGTCGTACTTGCTCGCCGTGGAAACGACAAGCCAGCACATGTTGATGAGGTAGACGACGTTCATTACGAGCGCCGCGATGAGAACAACCATGAAGTTGCGAGCGATGTAGCCGCGGTTGCGCAAAATCCTCGCAACCGTGACGATTGCGAACGGAATAATGCAGAACAGACCTATGAAATTGAGCTGCCACACGTCGAATTCGAGCTGGACGGCGCCCGTCAACGGATCGTTCACCTGAAACGGTCCCTTGACGAAGCTTTGCGCAATCGCTATCAGGCTTATCGGCAGGACGTTGACGAGCAGCGTGATTGACGACAGCCACCTTTCTTTCTTATTCATTTCTCCTCCGTGTACCCGAGCGAGCGAACGCCGCCCCGGTCGCCTCTACGCGACAATGACTCGACGCGCATCGGCACGATTATATATATAACGTAATCGACGATTTCTATTGTATCATAATAGTCGGGTGTTGTCAACGGCTTGCGGACGAACGCCGACAAAATGCTCACCACGTCCTAGAAAAGCGCGGCTACGACGTCGGTCACTAGTCCTGCGGCGGTGCATACGACGTACATAAAGCCGACAATCGCGAGGTTTTCTTTAAGGCTCTTATTCTCCTTGAACAGCACCGCATAGCCTATTCCGGCGCCTGCGCTCAGTCCTGCCACCGCCGAGCCTAACGTCAGTCCGCCCATCGCGTACAGTTCGCTAATCACTACCGAAGCCGCGCAGTTGGGTATCAGCCCGATAAGCGTGGCGACGAACGGCTGGATTATCGCCGTCTTGCCCAAAAAATCGGTCAGTCTGTCCTCGCCCACGAAATACACGACGTAGCCCAAAATCACGTTTACCGCGAGAATAAACCCGAGCACCGTCAGCGAGTGCAACAGCGGATGCAGCACCGCTTCCTTTACGCTCGGCTTGCCCGTCACGCTGTGTCCGTGACAACCGTGCACCGAGCCGCGCGCCTCTTGCTCCTCGTGCACTTCATGCTCCTCGTGTTCCTCGCGCTCTTCGGTATGCGCCGTTTCGCAAGTTTCCTCGCAAACCGCAGTCATCTCGGCCGCACGACCGTCTGCCGAGGTTTCGGGCGATTTAATATCCTCGCTCTGCGCGTTTTCGGTTGCGTCGGAGCCGTCGGAATGCTCGGAAAAAACAGCTTTTTTGCCGAACTTGAAGCCGCGCGGAAAAAGAAAATGCACCGCGTAACCCACGACGAGCGCGAGGGCGAATTTGACGGCGAGCAGCGGCAAAAGTTTGTAGGCGTTACGGTAGTCGGCGAGCAGCACGGGCACCGCCTCGTCGCTGGTAGCGATGAACACCGCGAGCAACGTCCCGAGCGAAATTTTACCGGCGGAATACAGGTTCGCCGACACCACGGAAAAGCCGCACTGCGGCACTATGCCCACTACCGCTCCCACTGCCGGCGCGGCGTCGGAAAACAAAGCGCGGTTTTTCGCCACTTTGCCGGCGAACCTCGTTTCGATAAGTTCTATTAAAAAGTATGTCAGGACGATTATCGGCGCAAGCTTGAGCGTGTCGATAAGTGCGTCGAGCAAGACATCCCACATTTCGTGTCGACCTCCACCGAAGCCGCCGCGGTCCTATCGGCGCGGCGCTTTCCAAACGCATATTCTTATTATATAACCGTTCGCAAAATTTTTCAAGTCCTCGCAGCAATTTTTCCCGAAACCGTGCAAGCGCAAACGCCGCTATGCCGAAAACGCGCGTTCGCTTTTCTCCCTTACTTATCCGACTAACAAAAGACTCGAAGTTTCACAACTTCGAGTCTTTTGTTATGCTAAATAGCGTCGC
>OIGD01000142.1_pt1 | contig 95098 bp, 73 predicted proteins | sample 1582211 | NCBI WGS metagenome assembly OIGD01 (sample SAMN04414078, study PRJEB24778) | human gut metagenome | material: faecal | host: Homo sapiens
GTTTTTCGTAAGTTTTTGAAAATATCCTCTACTTATATTGGAAAGTTTTCATCTCTTTGCAGGGGTGTTTCACCGAACTTTTTCAAAAAATCTTCCTACTATAATTGGAAACTTACCATACCCTTTGGCGGGGTGTTTTAGAAAAAATCTTAAAACTCCTTCTACTTATATTGGACATTTTCGGTACGAAACTTAATGGTTTACGGGAAACTTTTTCTTTCAGAAGAAAATCTCTTCGCTATATATGGACAACAGAGAGTAAGAACTTCGTATTTTTCCGAAAAGAAATATCCCTCTACTACTATTGGAAACTTCCGGCACGAAAGTAAACGGTCTGCACGAAACTTTTTTCTTACAGAAGAAAATCTCCTCACTATATATGGACATTTACATATCGTTTGGCGGGGTGTTTTCGGAAAAAATTAAAATCCTCCTACTTATATTGGAAAGTTACAACGCTTTTGTCGGGGTATTTTACTAAATTTTTGCGAAAAAATTTTTCCCACTTAACCAAGGACACGAAAATCCGAAAGTTCGGGGTGTATAGAAAAATTTTCCTCCCATATATACCAAGGACATGAAAATAGTAAAGTTGACGGTCTAATAGCAATATTCCAAAAAATTCTTTACGCGAAAAAATATCCCTCCATAATACCCAAGGACACGAGATTTCGTTTTGCAACCGTTTTTACATGATTTTTACTGTTTTTTCTCGCAAACAAAAAGCCGCCGTGACAAAAACTTTACCCCGACGACTATAATAAAAGCAGACTTCTGCCGCTATAAATTCCCACTAATATATTTTCCTAAAGCAATTCCGACCTTAAACACACTATCACCTCAATTGTACAAAAGGAATGAAAGTCGAAAATCAATATATACACAGAACAATTAAATAACAGTTTTAATGCAAATAAAAAGCCGTGAGATCGGATTGACCTTTCTCTCGGCTTCGGTTGCCGTGTTTACTTATTGTTATTTATTTTTTTGCCATTTTTTTAATAATACTTGCTTGAATTCTTTTCTTGATTTTTGAAAAACATATTGGCAGTAGCGCCCCAACAATTACAGTCAATATTCCGAGACATATTCCTTTTATTGTCCAATTTACGAATAGACTCTGTACAAAAATAATTGCAAGTGATAGTACTAAATACGGAACAGCATATATCAAGATAGTCAACATATAGGCACGTTTCGAACTAAATTCTTCTTGCTGTTGGAGAATTATTTCATTTAATCGTTTTTCATTTTCTGATTTCGACTCTATTATGTCTTTTGCTTGCTGCAATTCTCCTTTCGTTTTTTCGTGCTCTGATTTTTCTTCGGTATACTTCTTTTCGCCATCAAATTGGGCTGATGCGACTATTCTATCATAAACAGATCGCCAAGTATTTGTGTCGAACTGCGTATAGTCACCACTTGTTGCATCCAATAAAAACGTTTGGACTATAGGATGAGATCTCAAGAATAAAAATTTTTCTTCAGTTAAATCCGAGTCTTTCTTTTTATACGCTTTATCCAATTCAAGATTGAATCTGGCTATCATTTGCGGAGAAGCTTTTAATAAAGCCTTGCAATCTGCTAATAACTTTTGCTCCACATAATCATTTTTATCTGGATAGTTTAACCATAATAAGGTGCCAAACATATCTGCAGTAATAGCGGTTGGTATTTTATCCTTTGTTAATTCATTTGATAGTGTATAATCTTTACTAACCTTTGCTACTACTCCGTTAGTCGTAATAAAAACACAGCGTGCTGCATTTAAGTCTGTAGAATATGCTCCAGCACGCTTTCTTTGTATCATTACCAAAGCTCTAACGTCTGTTTGTATAGAATTATCATACTCCGCTTCTGAATTATATTTAAGCGAACGTGTTCCATATTCTTGCTTAATCTCATCAAAGAGATGCTTTTCATCTGCTTGAAAAGCATTTTCTTCCGTACGATATGTTGTTTCTTCTTTCACAATTCCCTTACTATTGAGTTGTTGTTCAAAGTCATGGATATATTCGTCGATATCTTCTGCATCCATTCCTGATTCATAAAAGAATTGAGCGACTTTATTGGCTCTCGATTGCTCATATTGACTACTTATTGCCCAACGGGATGCTCGCTCCATAATTCCTTTTGCTTCCTCAAAATTATGGTCAAAAACACGAATAGACATCCCTATTTTCGCAGCTTTAGTTAACAGCGTTTTATATGATTTTTCCCTTTCTGGTGTATCCATACCCATTACGGCAAATATCATAGGAGTATCTAAATAAATTGTTAAATTCGAGAAAGAAGAAGCTGCTTCACTTGTATAGAACAATGCATTTTTGATCAAGTTGCCAAAGCAAAGACCTATAAAAAATTCACTCAAGCGTTTATTATTATCGGTTAGCTCTATAACATAATTGCACCAATGGTACAAAAAGACATTGTTGCTAATGGGAATGTCTTCAATGTTATTATATAAAACTCGATCATCGTATTTATCTACAAAATCAAAAATCAATCGTTTTACTTCTTCTTTAGACGGGAAATAACGATTATCATTTGCATATTTAATAAAATCATCAATAAGCAACTCGAAATCGAAATCAAAGCTTTCCATTTTTATTGCATATTGCTTTACCTTGGTCTTATCAACTACAAATTTGCCCCTATTATTAATAATAACTCCCTTTCTTACAGCCTGACTTAATATTTGTCTAACAAAGTTTTCTTGAAAAATATCATTGTATTTTTCATTAAGCTTTTTCGTTAGAAAAAGTTCGTCGACTTCATCTATGTTGTTTTCTATAATTATAGTCGCAACGAAAGGGATATATTCATCTAAGATGTCCCTATTGAACCATTCACTCTTTAGTACCGCATATCCTTTAACAAATTTATCAGTTATCATTTGAGTTGTCCTTGTATCATATATTTCTTAGTATCTATCGCTCAATAATCTTTCATTAAAGATATGGAGTGAAAACTCGCTTTAAGAGCAAAACTTTGTCCAGAATTTCTTTCATTAGCTCGTTATAGTTTGCTTGATTATTGAAATCCAACCCCTTAATGTATGTACAAACCAAGGAAGCTTTTTTCGAATCAAGCCGATCCCAATTGAAATGAAGTCCTGCGGTTTGTTCGATTACATCTTTATTGGCAAAGAACTTATCATAAAGCAATTTATCGTCAGGAATCCATATGCCAACACGAATTTTGTGTTCTCTATTAACAAGGTCGATAGATATATGACATTGAGAAGAACCGATAGCTACCGTATACCAATGATCCGTAGTTGCTTTGTGTTTGTTTATAGGTTTGCCTATTTTATCAATATAGTCGTTAAACTGATTCCAAAACTCCAATCGTTTTGCCTGCGATTCATTGATCTCAGGGGCTTTTGCCATAGTTTTTGCCTGTTTTGAGAAATCGTTAGGCTGTTCTATAATCTTAAACATCGGAGCCGGCATAGAATTACCGATTTTATATGCGTGTACTTCTACAAGAAAAAACGATAAATCATCTGTCGTATTTTTATTTAACCATTCGATTGCGCTTGCATGTTCATCTCTTACTGATGCGACTATCCAAACAACGACCGACGCATCAAGTCCCGAAGCGTATGTAATGATTTTCCCTAAATGATCGTGATTTGTCGGCTCTAATTGATTTTCAATTAAAACTGTTTTTCCGGTCAACTCATCTTTACAGATTATATCGCAACGATATGAACCCACAAACTTTTCTGTTTCAATATCGGTTAAAGAGAGATTTAGTGTATCTCCGAGTAACTTAATATTTTCTTCGGAAGAAAGCCATCTTGAGAAATCGTATTGCTCATGCGCCCAAACTTTTCTAACATCAATTTCTTCTAATCTACCTAATTCCATTATTCCCTCCTTACATCATAAACTCAGCTTGATCAACTACACGAGAAATTGCTTCTTCAGTATAATCAGGCGGGTAGTTATATTTTTTCAAAAGCCTTTTAATCTGCATACGCATTTTTGCGCGAGTGTCCTTTTTCTTTGACCAATCAACCGTTGCGTATTCTTCGACGATTGCTTTAAGTTCCATCGCCATAACACGCAAAATATCATCTGACATAAGTTCAACGGCACTCTTATTTGCCACCAATGCGTCATAGAAAGCACGTTCACGCCCCGTAAGGTTGTTTTTCTTGGCGTAGGCTTCATCTTCAACCATTTCCTGCGAGAACGCAATTAAGCCGACGATTGTCATGTCTGTTTTGAGATCGTCTTCTCGTGTATTGTATGCTTCCAAAAGTTTACGAAGTCTTTCGCTGTATTCTTTCGCTTTGACAAGGTTATATCCGCGATACTCTCTGACCGCCTCTTTAAGAAGTCGTTCCATTATTTTGATGAAAACATGCGGCGGCTGAGATTGTCTTAATTTTTCGACTTTTTCTTCGCTCAGCAGATCCCAAATATCGCGATTTTGTTCGGCATCTTCAACTTTTGTGAGAATTTCGACCTCGTCGCCCTTAATTGCTTCGGCAATCAACTCTTCAACGTGCTTATTGATACTTTCGGGCGTGATATTAGTCGGTAAATTGCCACGTTCGACCTTTTGAACAAAGTGGCGGACTGCCAAGTAATACAAAACTTTCTTTTTATAGTCCTCATCAAGAATTCCAATAGACACCACATAAGCGTCTTTAAGTTGTTTTGTAAGTTGTAGGTAAGCCTTCTTTATATCTTCTGTCGAAAGGACAAAATCTGCGCCGTTCTGTATTGCTTTAAGCCTGACAAAATTTGTTCCACCGAAAAAGCCTTTCTTGTCAACGTGGAAAAACATTTCGTCGAGAATAGAGAGCTTTTCCTCAAGTATGGATTTGGCAGTATCCTGAATATCTCTAAGGTTTAATTCTTTATCTCTCGCCGTATAAGTATTTAACGCCTCTTCAAGTGACCTTTTAATGCCGATATAGTCAACAATCAATCCGCTTTCTTTTCCTACGTTTACGCGGTTTACACGGGCTATAGCCTGCATAAGATTGTGTCCTTTCATCGGCTTATCAATATACATAACGTCAAGGTCGGTTACATCGAATCCTGTAAGCCACATATCGACGACGATTGCAATTTTGATGCTTCCGTCCTTGCGCTTAAATTCTTTAGCTGCGTTTTCGCGATAGGCTTTATCTTTGAAAAGTTTGCGTTCTTCTTCGGAATCCTTATTGCTCTCAGTAACGACAAGTGCAATTTGTTCTTTAAGTTCCGGTGCAAGTCCGATAATCTGATAATACAATTTAGCGGCGATTTTTCTCGACATACAAACAATCATTGCTTTGCCGTTCAGAACGTCTTTTCTTTCGTTGTAATGTTTTAGAATATCGCTTGCAAGCAAATGTAATCTGTCGTCATCCCCGATAATGACTTCCATTGAAGACCATTTTGACTTGGATTCTTCGATAACGTCGTCGGATACGTTCTGATTTGCGAGATCGTCGTAGTATTTATCGATTTCCTTTAGCTTACCGTCATCAAGCCAAACTTTAGCGAGTCTGCTTTCATAGAAAATCTTTACAGTAGAACCATCTTCTACCGATTGAGTCATATCGTATGTATCAACAGTTTTACCGAATATTGCGGAAGTTGAATGATCTCCCGATTCAACAGGCGTTCCCGTAAAACCGATATAGGTTGCCTCAGGAAGAGCATCTCTTATATATTTAGCATAACCGTATTTAGAAATTGACGTAAACGTGCCGTCGGGATTCTTTTTGTAAACGATTTGCTCATCAATGCCATATTGAGAACGGTGTGCCTCGTCGGAAATAACAACGATATTTGTTCGTTTATTCGGAACAATATTGTTTTTGTCAAATTTTTGAAGAGTGGTAAATATAATACCGCCTTCTTTTATCGAGCCTATTTTTTCAAGCAAATCTTCTCTCGATTCAACTTGCACAGGACGTGTTCTTAAAAACTCAGCTGCATTTGAAAACGTTCCGAATAACTGATTATCCAAATCGTTTCTATCTGTCAAAACAACAATGGTCGGGTTCTTCATTTCAAGGTCGGTTATGAGTTTATGCGCCAACATAACCATAGTAAACGATTTGCCGCTACCTTGTGTATGCCAAACAATACCCGCTTTACCATCTCCCTGTGGTTTTAACGAATGTTTTATGCTATCATACGCCTTTTTTACACCGAAGTATTGATGATATTGCGAAAGAATTTTGACGGGCTTTTCCTTGTCGCTATTCATAAAGAAAAGGTTGTTTTTGATTACGTCTAAAAGGCGTTCGGGTTTAAGCAAGCCTTCAAGCAAAACATCAAGTTTATACGCATAGTTTTTCTTATAACCAGCTTCACCGTCAATACTTTTCCATTCGTTGTAGCGAGTAATATCGCTTGTTAGCGTTCCCACCTTATTATTTGCCCCGTCGCTGATAACGAGAAATGCATTGTAGTTGAAAAGTGTAGGTATATCAAAACGATAGCCGTCCGCCTCGCCGTTACGTCCTAATTGTTCATAGGCTCTTTCGATAAAGGTGTCCTCATTGTATTCAATGGATTTTAACTCAAATATGACAAGGGGGATTCCGTTGACAAAAAGAATAACGTCAGGGATACGAAGATTACGGCTCTCCTTAAATTTTAACTGATTTGCGACTTGAAACACATTGTTTTTTATGTTGTCAAAGTCAATAAAACGAATAAGCGGGTTTACGTCGCTATGATAGTCTTCAACCTGTATGCCGTCTGTCAACCATTTATGAACAATATGATTACGTTCAAACAAAGACGGATTATCAATGTTTTTGAGCATAGCGATTGCCTGTTCCAAAATATCAGTTTTAACGCCCGGATTGATGGCAGTAAGTCTATCAAGCAACAATTCTTCATTTATAAAAGAATCAAGCGAACGAGATAGACTCCATTGATCAGTATCAATGGCGTAGTCGTAGCCCAATTCAGTCAATTGTTCTATTATGGCAACTTCAAGACTGGATTCTGTGAATTTAATCTCGCTCATACTAAAACCCCAAAAATATATTTTGCCCTTATATTATATCATAGAAAACCAAATTTTTCAATCCATTATACCACCATACAACTACTTATAGCAAAAAACTATTAGAAGTTGCCTATAAACCTATGGTTGATATTCTCGGAAGTATAGACGAAAAGATAGAAAAACTTGAAAAAGAAAATAAAGAATTCCAAAAACTTTGCTTATCTCAATTCAAACTATACTTTAATAACAAAGAAAAAGTAGCGCTTAATAAACTTGCAACAGTAACGATGGGACAGTCTCCCGACGGGAATACAATAAATGAATCATCTGGAACTATCTTTTATCAAGGAAGAACAGATTTCGGTTTTCGGTATCCTGAAATTCGGTTATTTACATCAGCTCCCAAACGTATGGCAAAAGAAGACGATATATTATTAAGTGTAAGAGCGCCTGTTGGAGATGTGAATGTTGCAATGGAAAACTGCTGTATAGGTCGAGGACTTGCTGCGATATCAAGTAACTATAAGCATTTTGTGTTCTATTCTTTACTTGCACAGCAGAGTGACTTCGATGTTTACAATAACACTGGCACAATATTTGGATCTATAAACCGAGAAGCCTTACTTTCATTTGGCGTTCCTGCATCAGATATGATAGATGTAGTAAAGTTTGATTCTTTGGCGGCAATTATTGATTCAAAAATAAAACAAAATGTGATTGAATCAATTAAACTAAAAGAATTAAAAGCACTACACCTACAGAAATTCTTCGGTTAGCAACCGAAGTTCTTCTTTTTTTCACCTGCCTTGTAATTGATATTCTCGGAAGTATAGATGCAAAGATAGAAAGCAACAACAAAATAATAGAGAAAAACAATACCATTATGAGGTTGTTGTTTTCAAATTTCTATGAAAAAATGAAATTGAGTTCTAAAACCGTTCCTATTGGTTCATTAGAATTAACCGTATCTGATTTTGTCGCGAACGGAAGTTTTGCGTCATTAAAAGAAAATGTCGAGATTTTAGACAATCTTTCGTATGCTTATTTTATTAGGAATACCGACCTTAAAGCTGGAGCTTTTAATAAGTTTGTGTCAGAAGACGCATATCGTTTTCTTGCAAAATCTGCTTTATATGGTCATGAGGTCCTTATTTCAAATGTAGGAGATGTGGGAAGTGTTTTCTTATGCCCTAAATTAAATAAACCAATGACTCTTGGAAACAATATGATTTTTATTAACTCAAAAGGGAAAGATTACTATAACTACTATCTGTTCTTTCTGTTTTCAAGCGAAGAAGGTCAGTATTTAATTAGAGGAATAACAGGTGGCTCTGCACAACCAAAGTTTAATAAAACAGACTTTAGAAATATAATGGTTTATAATCCAAGTGCGAAGTTGCTTGCAGATTTTAATAAAAACGTAGAAGTATATCTTAATAGGAATACTTTATGTCACTCTGAAAACTTAAACCTAAACAGGCTAAAACAACTCTACTTAAAAAAGTTCTTCGGTTGACACCGAGGAACTTTTTTAAGTCTATTACCACGTAACAATCTTATCAACGATCTCTTGTTGTTCGTTGGTAGTTTTTCTTAGGTATATGCGAGTGGTTTCAATGCTTTCGTGCCCCATTAAATCAGCAAGGAAAGCCAAATCATTATATTTTTCAAGGAAATTCTTTGCAAAACGATGCCTGAATGAGTGGGGATAAACAACTTTTGTGTCCATTCCGTATTCCGCTGCAAAGATTTTTAATTGATGAGCAACGCCTCGAGTCGTGATCTTTTCGCCGAAACGATTTAAGAATAAATAACCGCTTTCAAGATTGTTGCTGTCAAGCCATTTTAGAGTCTCTATTCGCAATGATTTAGGAATATAAATGCGACGGACTTTCCCGCCTTTGCCGTATATATCTATGTATCCCTTGTGGACGTGTTCAATTTTGATTTGAACCAATTCTGATATTCTTGCTCCCGTTGCCGCGAGGTAGCGGACAATAAAATACCAGTTCAATCTCCCGTCTTTTTTCAATTTGTTCTTAAAGAATTTGTAGTCGGCATCGCTGATTACGTTCTCGAGATATGTTTTCTGTTGAACTTTAATCATTTTGAGTTTCAACTTGTCTAATTTGTTGAACTCAAGATATTTGTTGATAGCCAAAATACGAAGATTCACCGTTTTGGGGGAATAGTTTTCAATCAAAAAGCCTTTGAATGAAAGCAGATTCTTCTTTGTAAACACATTCTCATACATTTTGAGATACTGTTTCAAAGAGTGACAATAGGACACAATTGTGTTGTCTGCCAAATTTGTTTGCCGAAGTTGTTTTTCGTAATCGTTTAACATAAAGTTAAACCTCCTATTAAAATATTGCCGTTTAGGGCTAATAATATTTTAACGGAGGCCTGCTTTTATATCTGCTTGTTAGAGGGCTACTCAAAGAACTTTTTCAAATAAAGACCTTTTAATTCCTGTAATTTTTTGTTTTCTTCTTGTAGTTGTATGATCTTTGTCCGTAAAGAGTGAAGAATATTGATCGTTTTTATATCTGTTGCAAACCCATAGTCGAACTTCAAAGACGATATATACTCTTTATTTGCGTGCGGAATCGCCGAACCCGTGTTTCTTGATTTAATAATTTCTTTTAGCGACAACAAATACCAGTATAAATAGTCTTTTATGTTGTCAGAGCAATCTATTTTCGCAATCGTAGAGGAAACAACGCCTGCTTGATGACTAAATACTGTTCCTGAACTTGCGCCGTCCATAACCATTAAAATATCAAAAGGTGTTGCCATTATCATATCGTCTGAGCATACACTTTCATATCTAAATGAAGTAATGGCATCTATACTTAAATAAGGGGCTGTGGTGCTTCCGTTTTCAATAGGTTTTTTGCCTTTTATGAATTTGATATATGGCTTTAATTCTGTATTGAGATTATTGCTTTTTGCGATAAAACATAAAGCCAAATCATTGATTTTTCTTATTTCTTGCTCATTAATCTCTATCTGTTCGTCGATACTTCCGAGAATATCAACTATGTGGCGTTGTTGGTCTTTTGTTGGAAGGTCAAATTCAAATCGTCCAATACTTCCTGCGCTGATATTGGGTTGAGCACTTTGACTATCAATGTTGCTATTGATGTGTGTTGTAAAACTATCAGACAATAGCAGTTGGTAAACAAATGCTTTGGTTGTAGAATCATTGATTTCAAATTTTGCAACACGTTGATTAATATATGCTTGTCCTGATGTGATACGACCGATTTTTCCAATTGTCGCACCCGTCATAGCAATAACAAAGTCATTACGAGAAACTAAATATTTTGTTAGTTTTGAAGTGTCGTAACTGCTTAAATTAACGTGGCTACAAGATATTGTACTTGCATAAGGCGGTTGTATGTCAGTAATCTTTATAACTGGATACCCATCGCCGTTGAAATCTTTTCCCTTAAAAGCATATCCGGCTATTATATTGCAAACATCTGATAATGTTGCTTTCATGCAATATTCCTCCTAATATCAACTATGTGTTGTTGTTCCGCAAGTGAATAGTTGGGAACTTCTAACTCATCAATAACAGTTTGTTGCACTCGTTGACGTCCAGAACTCCCGACCATTGATTTAATGGCAGGTTCTCTTACCAAGGAAGAGATCACCAAATAATAAACAAAATCCGGGTGGCTAATTCCATCTTTCGCCCTAAAAACTATATATTCTGTAGAGCCAAAGCCGACTTCGTTTTTATCTAAAGTTGAAACGAATGCAGTCTTTCCATTTTCAAGGCATGGCGTAATTCGTGCCATAATGGTATCGCCGTTGCGAAATTTCGCACCGCCGGAGTAAGCCTCTAAGGAGTAACCTGAAACAAATTTTTTATATGGTTCAAGTTGTTCCATTGAAATTTTTTTCGCGATAGTTCCTTTAGGTAGTTTTTCATACGGATTGATTTCCGTAAAATCTGATAATCTCATAGGTATCCTTTATGAAAATAAGTAATGTTGCAAGTATTGTCAATACAAAAATAGATGCAAGTATTCTAACCACACACACTTACATTTCTACAGAGTGTATGCTTCCTAATTGCGGGGGAATAGAAAATTGCTCATCTATTCCAAACGGAAAGGTTACAAGTTTTGATAAAAACGATATACTTCTTTCAAACATACGCCCGTATTTTAAGAAATTGTGGTTTTCAACTCGTTCGGGTGGTTGCTCCAATGACGTAATCTGTCTTCGTGTAGCAAACAGAGAGTGCCTTCCAAAGTATTTGTATTATGCTCTTTGCACAGACAAATTTATAGATTCCTTTTCAGCATCTTCAAAGGGGACAAAAATGCCACGAGGAGATAAAAATGCCTTGTTGACATACGAAATTCCCGATAGAAACATAGAAGATCAATTGCACATAGTTGATATTCAGGAGAAAAGCTATGCTTAATGTTAAATTTAGTGATATTGCCACATTTTCTTATGGGAAAATGCCTAATAAAAATCTTGTGCTTGAAGATGGGAAGTATCCAATTTTTAGTGGTTATCAAATTGCAGGACACTATGACACTTATAATTCAGATGCCGATGAGCTGGTTTTAATTGCAAGAGGTGTTGGTGGTACTGGTGAAATCCGGAAAACACCTTCTCGTTGTTGGCTTACCAATCTCTCTATCAAGATTAGCCTATTTTCAAAAAACGTCTTAAAGGATTATCTGTTTTATAAGTTTCAAGCAAAAGATTTGCGATGGTTAAATAGCGGTTCAGCCCAGCCACAAATAACCATTTCAGATTTATCGGCAATTGATTTAAGCCTGCCATCACTTGAAGAACAACGCCACATAGTTGATACCAAGTGTTAATCGTCGCTGTTTAGTATCGCATAGATTTTTTCGTCAAGTTCTCTGCCTTTTTCCATCAATTCTTTTAATTCTTGCTTAACTCTTACTATCTCGGCTTTTACCTCCTCTTCAGACATTTTTCCGGAATCATCGATTCCAACATATCTTCCCGGAACGAGAGAATAGTCGGCCTCTTTGATTTCATCTATTGTTGCGGACTTGCAGAAGCCCTTAACATCTTCGTAGCCTTCGCCTTTCAACCAAGCGTGATAAACTGCGGCAATACTTTCAATATCGCCTTTGTTTTCATCGCCATAGGTGGCAAGATTGTATGCTTTTACTTTTTCAATGAGTTCGTCATTGTCTTTATGACCGACCGTTACGTCGTTGTAAGTCAACTCGCGGATTTTACGGTCAATCATAATTCCTTTTTCGCGGCAATCTATAAACAACGTTTTGCCTTTATTTCTGCAATCTTTACGCAAGAACCACAAACAAGCGGGAATCGTAACTGTGCTAAAAAGATTTGTCGGAAGTGCAATAATGCAATCAACTATTCCTTCTTCAAGCATCTTTTGACGAATATTGTATTCTTGCTTTGAAGAAGTTGAAAGCGAACCGTTAGCCAATACAAAGCCGGCAACACCTCTCGGCGACAGCTTGCTTATAATGTGCTGAATCCAAGCATAGTTTGCGTTGCCTTGCGGTGGAATATCGTAAATCCAACGCGGATCTTCCAAAAGCGACGGCTGACCGTAATCGCTAATATTGAACGGGGGATTTGCCATAATGAAATCAGCACGCAAAGTTTTATGCTTATCATCGTGGAACGTATCACCGTAAGAATCGCCCAAATCCGCAGTAATACCGCGAATAGCCAAATTCATTTTAGCCATACGCCACGTATCCGGGTTGAGTTCCTGTCCGTAAACAGAAATGTTGTTTATGTTGCCTTGGTGTTGTTTTATGAAGTTGACAGATTGTGAAAACATACCGCCTGAGCCGCAGCAAGGATCGTAAACACGACCATTAAAGGGTTCAATCATATTGACGATAAGGTCAACTACGCAACGGGGGGTATAGAATTCACCGCCTTTTTGACCGAATTTTTTTGAAAATTCGCCCAAGAAATACTCGTAACACCTGCCAAACAAATCGCCGGTCATATTTTCGGTCGAAAGATTGTTAGAGAAAAGGTCTACAAGCTCGCCCAAACGACGTTTGTCTACATCGCCTTTGGAATAAACCTTTGGCAATATCCCACGAAGCTCATCGTTTTCTTTTTCTATATCAATCAACGCTTGATCGAGAATAGTTCCGATTTTTTCGTCTTTAACAAATTTCTTTATATATCCCCAACGTGCGGTTTCTGAAATCCAAAAAACATTGTCTTCTGCGTATGCGTCTTTTTCTTCTTCAAACCCGTCGCCTTCAGCGACTAATTGTTTATATTTTGCATCAAAACGGTCTGAAACATATTTAAGAAAAATAAGTCCGAGAACCATTTTCATATAGTCATGAGGCATAACTGCGCCGATAAGTTTATCTGCCGCCGCATAAAGTGTTTTTTCAAGAGATTGAGGTTTTTCGACCTTTTCTTTAGCCATAAAATGCTCTCCCGCTTCCTGATAGTAAAAACTATAGGAACATATTTTAGGTTATTATACCATAAATCTTGAGAAAAATCAATGTGTATTGTTAGTGGAAAGATATTTTGTCGAAAAATTTTTGCAAATTGTTGCAGTTTTTCGTAAACATCTATTGACTTTTACGGTTATAACGGCTATAATAGATACTGGAAATAAAATTGCAAATTGTTGCAATTTTTCGTAAAGGAGGTAATATGCAAAGCATTAAAAGGGATATTTATTTACAAAGACTGAAAGATAGAGAACAAAACGGTTTGGTAAAAATCGTTACCGGGATTCGTCGCTGCGGTAAATCCTATCTTCTTAATACTCTTTTTTACGAATATCTTAAAGAAAAAGGCGTAAAAGACGATCATATTATAAAAATCTCGCTCGACGATGACGAAAACAGCGACTTGCTTTTACCAAAAGCATTAAGCCGCTACATTAAAAATCTGATTGTTGACGACGAATTATATTACGTTCTGCTCGATGAAATACAACTTGCAGATAATTTCGTCGGAGTACTGAACGGGCTTTTAAAACTCCCGAACGTCGATATTTATGTTACCGGCAGTAATTCTAAATTCTTATCAACCGATATTGTTACCGAGTTTCGCGGTCGTGGCGACGAAGTCCGCATTTTACCACTATCATTTTCCGAGTTTATGTCTGTTTACAATGGTTCATCTGTACAGGGGTGGAAAGAATATTACACTTACGGTGGTCTCCCCCTTGTTCTCGCGCAAAAAAGTGAAGAAGCAAAAATGAACTATCTGAAAGGACAACTCAAAAATGTCTACTTAAACGATATTATCGACCGCAACCGCATTCAAAACGAAGAACAAATAAACGCTGTGTTGGAAATTCTTGCATCGAGCATCGGATCTCTTACTAACCCTTTGAAACTTTCAAACACGTTCCGAAGCGTGGCTAATTTACCGATTGCGGATAAAACTGTTTCAAACTACCTTGCGTGTTTAGAAGATGCGTTTTTAGTCGATAAAGCAAAACGTTACGACGTTAAAGGTAAAAAATATCTTTCCACCCCGTCGAAATACTACTTTACCGATTTAGGTCTTAGAAACGCTACTCTCAATTTTCGCCAACAAGAAGAAAATCACATTATGGAAAACGTGATTTATCTCGAACTCTTGAAGCGTGGTTTTTCTGTGGACATAGGGATCGTAGAAACTTCAAAACGCAACGCTGAAGGGAAAATAGTCCGCAACTATGCCGAGGTGGATTTTATCGCTAATCGCGGAAATAATAAGTTCTATATTCAATCGGCTTTTGCAATGGATACCGAAGAAAAACAAGCGCAAGAAAAGAATTCTTTGCTGAATATCAAAGACTTTTTCAAAAAAATAATCGTCGTAAAAGACGATATCAAGCGTAAACGCGATGAAAACGGCATTGTTACAATGAGTATTTTCGATTTTTTACTGGATGAAGAAGGTATAGAGTATTGATAAATATAATGCCGCAGCACTAACATGTACGGAGGTAAACTGTGCTAAACAATTTCACAAGAAATCTATCAAAGGTTCCTCTATCTAATCACAAGTTAGATGAATTTTGGTATTGTACATATGAGTTTGAGGGCGATATACACGAATTTTTGGCAGATGAATTAATAAAAAATAACAAAATATTATCATACATGAAAGAAAACGATCAAGACTCATTAAGTTTTCTAAAAACCAATTTGGAAGATAAGCTAAAAACACTTAAAAACTCATTAAAAAACCCAAAAGAAGGATATAAAAAAAATGATGGAATATATATGAACTTGCTGTCTTACGAAGCCCTAAAAGAATTCCATGATGTTTTACCACTTTATTTATTACAACGTAGTGATATTGAAAATCCAAAATTTGGCGTTGACTCTGTATTCTACAGAGGAGATCGTATATGGGTATTTGAATTTAAAACCAGTATATCTACACTTAATGAAAACGCGACAGCAAAGAAAGTTTATGAAGGCGTAGAATCATTATTTTGTAAAGGGGATATAAAAACAGCTTCGCTATATGATTGTAAGACTAATATTCGAAATAATGATTTAGATCCCAAATTACTAGAGGTTACTGAAGAACTAATAAGCAATCGTAGCGATACTGAAAAGCTCTTAAGCAATGCCAGCTTGGTTTTTAATGTTTGTATCGTTTCTCCTAGCGACACTTTTTCACAGGAAGAAATAAAAAAATATATAAAAAAGGAGTATTTGGATTGTAAAAACTGCATAGCGAGCGGCTCTGATTGCAAACAGTTCACTTGCCCAAGATTTGAAAAAATAAAGATATTTAACGCTTTTCATGTCCAATTACCTACGGATTTTTCTTTAGAAAGATTATACGATAAAATAATTAAAAAAATGGAAGGAAAAGATTATGAGCAAAAAAATGCAGAATGAATTTGAATATTTGGAAAAATTTCAAGTGTACACTAATTATTTTTTATCATGTGAAACTGATTGCCAAAATTTTTCATCTGAAAACTGCAATTTGGTTTTCATTAAAATTTTTAATTCTATTCTTTTTGAATCCGATGAAAAAATAAAATCAAAAAAGGTGGCGTATTTGGTTTTTTGGTTGAATTTTATAATCGAATTACGAAATAGACAAATTGAAGAACCTCTATTAACCACAATATTAACAATCATAGACAAACTTGATTTACAGCAATTAATTAAATATACATCAAAATTATTACCGTTTGATTTCTCCGCAGAGATTAATTACGAAGTACGAAAAGTCTTTGATAATGAGACTGCATTGACGGATGCCCAGATAGATATTCTTTTTTCCATTTTAGCACGAAAAAATATAATCATTTCTGCTCCCACATCATATGGAAAAACTGGAACAGTATTGAAATCCCTGTTGGTTGCGCTGGGAAAAGGGATTATTAAAAATTTTATTGTTATATTGCCGACAAAATCACTAATTAATGAATACAGGAAAAACATAAACTCCTATTTTAATAATCAACTTGATCAAATAGTTATTACAGAAACACCTTATATGCGACCAGAACCTGAAAAAGCGATATTCCTTTTTACGCAAGAGAGATTCTTAATTTATAATAACAGTTTCCCTGATTATAAATTTGATTATGTTGTGTTTGACGAAGTCCAGGATCTAATCAATGTTGTAAAGGTCAGCGACAACGAGAGAAGCGTTCTTTTAGCCAAAGCAATAGCCGTTTTAGATTCGCAAAATGCTCCAATGGCTTTTTTAATGCCATATATAAATGCTCCCTATAATTCGTTTATAGGAAAATTCATTGATTTGGATTTAAATAATACGCTAATAATTGATGAACTTTATTCACCAACTTCTTCAATAAAGTATCTAATAAAAAAAGAGAATAATACGTTTAATTTATATGATGTAACTTATAATAGAGGTTTTTTTAATGAATCCAAACAGATAAAACTCGATATTCAAGATGTAAGTCCTGGTGAAACGTTTGATTCTATAAAGTATGATTTATATAAAATTTGCGCGTCTCATGAAATAAATAGTTTAAAGGAAAAAAACATTTATTTTTGCAAAAAAAATGATGTAAGCGATATAGCCGAATTATTTGCTATTAATATACTGTTAGATGGTCAAGAATGCTCTAATAAAAGAAAGAGGGCTTTGATACGCTATTTGTCAGATTACATCGATGAACACTTTGAACTTATTGAGTTTTTGAAAAAAGGTATTGCTATCCACACAGGGGATTTGGACACGTTCACAAAAAGGCAAATTGAAACGATCTTTGCAGAAGAAAAATCTGGGATTAACCACATTTTTTGTACAAATACATTGCTTAAAGGTGTGAATTTAAACGCAAACAATCTTTTCTTTTTAGCGAAGAAGGGGCGTTTTGATAATGCAGAGTTGGATAAAAAGAATCTTTTAGGAAGAGTTGGAAGGTTGGGCAATTGTCTTCAAGGCAGAATTTTCAGGTTTTTTGTTGAGACAAAAAATTTAAAGTTTGATACCATTAGACGAGAATTAAATTCTTCTAGTGAACCTTGCGAATTTTCGGCAAAAAAATTTGCGTTACCTACCGAAGATAAACAATCACCCGCTCTCAAAACATATCTTTCAGATAAAAAAATAAAAAACAGAATTACAGAAGGATATATTAAAACCACAACTGAATATAATTGCTTCGATTACTTTCTTGGCTTTGAAGAAAGTAAAAAAGTTCAGCAAAAAATTGCACAAAAGACTAATGCTGAAATATTAGAAATGGTTGCCGCATTAAAACTTAGCAACTATGAATGTTACGAAAAAGTTGTTGCTATCTTAGCAGATATTTATGAATGGTCAAACTCTGGTGATGATATTTTATCAAAGCGCATGACTAAGCATAGGTTTATTGCAAGACTATTTTATAATGTAGCAATTGGAACTACTATAAAAAAACTTGTGCAAAGTAGTTTAGAAATTAGTGTAAAGAACAATGAAAAACCATATATTATTACAACGATAAGAAGACATGAAGAAGTTTGGTTTTTATCCCCTATCGAACACGACGACCTCATAAATCGAGGCTTTAGAATTCGAGATTATACAGATAAAGACCGAAACAAACTTATTTATTCGACAATGTCGGATGTTAGCGATTTAATTGAGTTTAGATTAAAAAAATATTTACAGGATCTTTATTATAGGCTTTCTCAACTGACTGACACCCATTTGAAAGACTTGGAATCGTTTTTAACACATTCAATTGTTGGTAATCCTAAAAAAATAGGATTAAAAAATATTGGTATTGTCGATGAGTTTGCAATTGATGCGTTGTGCGAACAACCTCACCTGTTTGATGGCCAAGATTATCCAATAATAAGTCAAATAAGGGATTTTGCTGTTTCATTAGATGACACAGATCCTGTAAAATATTCTATTCAAGATGTTTTTGGGAAATAGATACAAATCTTGTTTCTTTGCTTGATATAATTTGACGATAATAACATACGATGTGTAATTTAATACAAACAACTCTCAAAAAAGGAAGTCCCAGTTATCGCACCTTCTCTACAGAACCCGCGACAACGACAAACTTTGTTGTCTAAAACAAAAATAGATAAATTGCAACATATTATTCTAATCAAAACTCAATCAAAAGTTCAAAGAGAGTAGCACACGTGCCGCCAGTAAGAACCTAAATCGAACCCTCGGTTTAGGTTCTTTTTCTTTATGCTTTTCCGCTTTTATTATTGCATATAACGTCGTCAAACCGCCTATATCGGCTTGTAGCCGTTTGTATTGTATTTGGTCAATCGCATACAAGCGGACGGTTTATGCCGCGAAAGCCGCTTGATGTGAGAAAGGCGTATGGTAGGCTATTTGCCAACGGCAAACAAAAAGCCCCTTGGGGCGTTTGGTCTTGGCTCTTTGCCTGAATACCATACGCCGCGGAGGCTCGCGTCAAGCGGAACGTGGAATAAATAGTCCGCGCTTTATATGCGCATTATCAGTTGAAAGTCAATCATTCTCGGCTGCTTTACGTTCTGAATATATATCGGGTACGGCACGTTGTCCGTATAAAAGGAAAAGCCCTGACTTTCGTCAAGGCTTATCGTTCTCGGGGTGTTGTATACGATTGTCATTTTATCGTCGAACAACTGTATTTCTTTTACAAGCAGGTTTATCAGCATTTTCGGTTCTTGTTCCAGTGCGAATTTGTAAAAGTCAGCAATTTCCTTTCTGTCGAGTTTGAACGCCGAATGAGATTGCTCTATGCGTATCTGTTTTTCGAGTTCCGCATTTTTCTCTTCAAGTTCTCGCAAGCGTTTCATCGCAGTGTTGCTCGTGCCGCCGTTTTCAATAGCGGTCATAATATTGTTTATGGAATTTTCCGTAGCGCGTTGTTCTTTAACTAATCTCGTCAATGCCGAATTGGCTTTTATGTAATTCTCCTGCATTGTCATTAATTCGCTGACGATATAGTCCATATTGTTGCTTAACTGCGTTATGATATTTTCAAGCACGTAATTTTCAAGGACTTCCTTTCTTGCTTGGGACTTTTTACAGCCGTTGCCGTTCTTACGCCCCAAACACTTGTAATAGCGTTTTCGCTCGCCGTTCTTTGCCGTGCCGCACTCCGCGCTTACGGGACTGCCACAATAGCCGCATTTCATTTTATGACGCAATAAATATACAACTTCGGTACTGCGTTTTCCGTAATGATTGCTGTCTATCTTTTTGCGGACAATATCGTATGTTTCCTTCGGTACGATTTGCGGATAGATATTGGTGAACACTTCGCCGTTATATCTGTATATCCCCGCGTATTTTTCGTTTTTGAGTATATTGTAAACGGTATTTCGGGCGAAAGGCTTGCCGCGATTATAAATGCCTTTTGAGGTCAACGCCTTTATAATATCTTTTACGTACACGCCTATTGCATATTGCTCGAAAATATATTTCACCGTTTCGGCTTTTTCTTCGTCAATAACGACCTTATGATTTTCCACTTTGTAGCCGTAAATGATAAAGCCGCCTGTAAAATTGCCTTTACTGCGCGTTTCACGCATACCGCGTTTTACCTTTTGCGAAAGTTCTGCGCTGTAATATTCTGCATAGCCTTCGAGCATACTTTCAAGTATGATTGCTTCGGGACTGTCGGGGATATACTCCATAGCGGATATAACCTTAACTCCGTTGTCTTTCAGTGTTTTCTTGTGTATCGCCGTTTCATATTTATTACGGCTGAAACGGTCGAATTTGTAAACAAGCACAACATCGAAAGATTTTTTTGCGCTGTCTTTAATCATACGCTGAAAATCGGGGCGGTTGTCGTTTGTTCCCGTCATTGCTCGGTCAATGTAGGTGTCTAAGATTACAATGTCATTGGACTTTGCGTACTCATTGCATACGCGCAACTGTCCCTCAATGCTTTGCTCGGTTTGGCTATCCGAGGAATAGCGGCAATAGATAACTCCTGTTTTCATAAATTTTAATCTCCTTTGAAAATGTATTTTTTGTCTTTCGACAAGGGGCGGACAAACGGAAACGCAAAATAACGCCGTTTTCTTGTCTGTTTGTTTTCTGCGGTCAAGGGTTGCGTAAGCAATGCACTTTACCCTTGACCGCAGAGGCGTTTTCGTTTACGCTCCGCCAAACGAAAGACAAATAATTCAGTTGCATTTCGGCAACTGCGATATGGTTTCGGGACTTACTTTGCCTATAAGACACCCCTCGTCCCAACAGTTAAAGTCATCGAATAACAAGGCTTTTCTGTCGTCTATACCTGTATGACAGGCAATATCCTCGTCCATAACGTCAGACTTAAAATATGTTGGTAAATCTCCGCCGTATACAAGCCGTTCGCCGCTCTTTTCTATGTATTTGAGCAGATAGCGGACGGATTGTACGACATCGTTTTTGTCTATCTCTTTGAAATCGTTTCTGCCGAACCGCCGTGAAAAGTGCGTGTTTTGGTACGTCGTCTGCATTCGGTGTTGTTTGGTACTGTAATCGCTGACTTGTTTCAGTTCTCCCACCATAGCGTTTTCGGGGATATAGAATATCCCGTGGAAGTGTAACCTTTCGCTTGCGGAACGCTCCCATACGCCGATATACTTCCAGCCTTTACGGCTTACAAGGTGTTTCAACGTATTGCGTAACGTTTTTTGAAAGGTCTGTTCCGTATGCTTTTCATCGGAGTAGGTACACGTTACAAAGAAATTCCATTTGCGTTGCAGATACACTTTGTGCCAAAGCCTCGTATACCGCTTATATGCGTTGTTTCTCTTGCGTTCCGTTTGCCGCTTGACGTATTCTTCCGCCTGTTTATCGTCGGGAAAATCGCCTTGCAGTTTTTCCGTAACGTATTTGCGGCGTTCGCGTTTCGGCAACGCCTGACTTTCCGCATAAGCCGTTTCAAACTTGGCTTTTACGCTGTCTGTTTGCAGATTGCTTTTCCTTGCCGTTTTTCTGCCTTTACGGCTCGGAAAGTTTTCTTTCGGGACGGCTATATAATGACTGCCGTCATAGTAAATTTTGCTTGCCTGATATGGCATAGTCTGTTCTCCTTTTAGTTTTTTGTGAAAAAGAAAAAGGGCAAAATACAAAACAAGTTTTTCCTGTTTTATACTTTGCCCTTTGCTTTACGGCGCGTTTCCGCTTTTCGGAAATCTTAAACGCCTGCGTATCGGCTCTGTTGTTTTATTTAACTCTGATTACTTTCGGTTCAATCCGTTTCGGTCACTATTCGGTTATCTATCTAATGGGGCGGCGTAGTACGTTGCGCCCCGAACATTCCTTTCTGTCAATTCCGTTTCCGTTACATTAGTTCCGTTGCATTACATTACAATTCATTCCGTTCTTTTGCCAATTCCAAAACTCTTGCCATTATCGTTTCAAAGAAAACACGCCTTTCATCGTTTGACAATGCCGTTATGTCGGGCGTACCGACAGTAACGATTTCGAGTTCTGTTTTCAGCACGTTTATCACCTCCTCGCACTTTATTTTTGAGAGGCAGAAAAATACCCCTCACTATTTAGGCTCGAAAACGGCAAAAAGCAAGGGGCTAAAAGAAAAATTTTACAAATTTTTTTTGCGCGTCGGCTTTATCTCCGTTTCGACACTTGAAATTATACACTGTTTTTCGCTTTGAGCGTGAGTAGGTGAAAGTATACTTTCCGTAGTAAAACCGACACTTTCCGATACTGAAAGTATACAAAAAGCGAAAAACCGTCGATATACGGATACCGACGGTATACATTAGCGTTACAACTCAAATACAGTCGCACGGGAGATAAGGGCGGATCGCCAAGCGGTTTAGCGGCGAACGCCCGTTCCCGTGCGCTTTGAGTTCCGCCTTGTTCCGTCTGTTTCCTATGGCGGGTGCTTGAACGGCGAGGCGCAGCCGAGCCGCTCGTTTATTCAAGCACCCGCCACAGTGCCATAGATATAGTTTTTTGATTATGCTGTTAATTGTTTTAAGTTGTATTGACTTTAATTTTACATTCGTGTATAATATGTTTTATGAGGTGTATGTTATGAAAAAACTATTAAGCATAATCTTACTATTCTGTTGCTGTATGTTATTTGTTGGGTGTACTGCCAAAGAAAATGCAGAAACAACAACCGCTACTAATGGTAATGATACTTCATCGGTGACAGAGAACGTCGGAATGCAACAGCCAGAGTTGCCACAAAAGCATACTATTTCTTTAACGATGAATAATTATTCGACATATATAGAAACGAGCATTGTGGCATATCTTTCATCAACACCGCAAAAAGTTGAATTTACTGCAAATGGGTGTCTTTCTTATGCCTATTATGAGAATGTCGTTTTTGAAATAGAACACGATGGGCAAAAAATGTATGTTACTTGTAATGCGGCAGGGAACGGTAAGGGTAGTTACGGCGGCAGGACTATTGGAACGATAACAGCGATTTCGGGAACTGTTATTTATTGGATGTGATTATTTAATATTATAGGCCTTGTAAAGGAAAATTATGTTTATTGCTTTGGACACCAATAGAAATAGAATATCAATAGAAAACGCAATAAAGGGCAATCAATATTTTTGCCCTATTTGTGGCGAGATTCTTACAATTCGAGCAACAGAATCTTTGGCGGTCAAGACACATTTTGCTCATAAACGAGGGACTATTTGCTATGACGATTGGAAGCACGATATGAGTGAGTGGCATTTGTCTTGGCAAAGACAATTCCCCGAACAATATAGAGAAGTCGTTATTGAGAAAAACGGCATTAAACATAGAGCAGATATTTGTATCAATGGAACAGTTATTGAATTTCAGCATAGCCCTATTACGGGTGAAGAAATTACAAAACGAAATGCTTTCTACCTTTCTTGTGGGTATCAGGTAGTTTGGGTATTCGATGCAACTGATAGAATTAAAAATTATATTGAAGATTCTATTGACCCTATGAAATGCAGAGATGACGATTTGTGTTGGAAAAGAGCAAAACAGCAATTTGCAATCAAAATACCGCCGCAAGTTAAAATATTTATACAATACAAAACCAGCATATCAAATCCGCAATATGCCAATCAAGAATTTGATATTATGTTGCTACTAACAAAAATATCCCCCAAAGATTTTACCTTTTATAAAACATACCCTAATTATATTATAGCAAACAATTTTCTCAAACAATATGGAATATCGATAAATGATGATGTTTTATCGATTGACGATATTATAAACCAAACTCAATCGTATATTCAACAAGAACGTGCACGACAATATGAAGCAAGTAGAAGGCAAATTATGAATAGTATGTTAGGGCAACGACCTAAACGCCGTTGGCGACTATAAAATTCGATTTACGTTACTAACGCTCCGCCAAATAATTGTCGTTTGAACTCAAAGTCAAACGGCAATTTTTCTATAATCTACAAATTATAACTTTTATGTTATAATTAAAAAATAAGGAGTTGTTATGAGCAATTATTTTGATAAATATGATAAAAAAATATTTGAACAAATGAATAATAGAGATTGGTGGATAGATAAATTTAAAGCAAGAAAAATTGAATTAATTAGTTCTTGCAGAAGGATAAACTCTACGTCTTCAATTTCTCGTAAAATTGGTGGACTTCTACTCTGGCAACAGGTTATAGAACAATTTTTAAAGGAAATCAACAAAATAAGCATAACTTATGTAAAAGCTGAAATTTGGCCAACAAAAGTAGACTTAAAATTAGATTATGATAGAAAGACATTTGGACAAGTAATAGATATGTATAAAAATTATTCAGTAGATTATGAAGATAGACCACAAATTATCGGACACCTAAAAACAATAAATGATAATCGCAGAATGGTTACACATAAAATGTTTGAAGTTGAAAATCTTGATGATTTAGAAGATTTATTTGAGTCAAGTTTTAATATCCACGAAGAATTACTTCAATTATTGTTAGACCATTATATTTTAATTGCACATAATTTAGAAGAATTAAAAGAGAGAGTTGATTGGGATAGTTTACTTGCGGAACTGAAAAATAAAAAATAATTATTTATAATAAAGTTGCAACTGATTATTATAAATTAGTTCAATCTGACAATGTTTCGTTCCGTCAAAAACAAAGGAAAGGGCGCAAAGTTGCGCCCTTTTTTCATGTTTTGGGATTCGTCATTTTAAGTCTCGGGAAACTACTTCTTTCTCGCATTTGAAAGTACGATATATGCGAAACTTGTGTCTGCTTTGGGGATTATTTTATTATTGTATAAATAACATAAATTATGATTTTTGTCGGGAATTTTAATTTTTTTGAAATTATGCAATTTTATGTGTTGACTTTTTGGTTCGGTCAGGGTATAATTAAAAAATAAGGAGAGTTTTATGAAGGTTACTGTCAATCACCCCGTGCACGGAGAAATCGTTTTCGAGGAAAATTTCTGGACTGGGAAGAAAAAGCTAAGCGTCAACGGCAAAAAGCTACAAAAGGTCGGCAAAAAGACGTTTGCGGGAGAGGGTGACAAAACGTTTTTTCTCGAAGGCAATTTTTTAACCGGAAACAGGCTTCAAGCGGGAAACGAGGAAATTGTACTTACTCCGGCATTGAAGTGGTACGAGGTCGTTTTGTCCGTTTTGCCGTTTTTGCTTATACTGATATGGGGCAATTCTGTCGCTCTTTGCAACATTGTTCCCGTTGTCGGCGGCGCCATAGGCGGGGGTATGGGAGCAATATTCGGGATGACGAACGTAATGTTGATTAAATCCGTTAAAAATGTTTTTCTTAAAATACTGATTTCTTTGGGCATTACCGCACTGACGTTTTTGGCGGGATATCTCGTCGCACTGGCAGTGCTTTCCGCGTTGTGATTTGCCGCGAGCCTATGTCTGACAATAAGGGACTTTTGCTTTACTTTTATCTCAAAAAAACCGTCCGTTGAAAAGGGCGGTTTTTATTTTGAGGAAGGGGATACGAGTTTTTCGGTTTTTAAGGTTATGTAACGCGGAAACGCGCCGTCCGTTTTGCTTTCCAAGAGCGAGATTTTGTCTGCCGTGAAGGAAACGGATTGAAAGTCCGCTTGGTTTTTCAATTCGGCAAAGGACGGCTTGAAGCCGGGGCGGCGGATAAGCGTCACGTGCGGAGTAAAGCGCTTTTCGACATTGAAGCCCTTTTGCGCGAGCAGCCGCGTCAAGTCCGAATTGATTTTGAAGAGCGCGTCATCCGCCTTGATTTTGCTGCAAATCAAGTCCGCGCCGCGCAGCCGTGTGGGCGGGCAGGTCGAAAGCGTCGAAGCCGTGTTGTTTGCTGCGACCTCCCGAAGTATTTGGCTCAAAATATCTGTTTTTATTTCATTAACGTTGCCCACGAAAGCCGCCGTTATGTGCAGATTTTCTTTCGGGGTGACCTTGCCTCCCGCAAGCTTTTCCCGCAGGGCGAGCGAAGTTTTGTAAAGCCAATCCGCAACTTCTTCCGGCAGCGGAAATGCGTAAAAAATCCTCATATTTCAGTCTCCGTTTAAATCATTATAGAGCAAAAGTCCCCGTTTGACAATACAAAAATCATTCATATAAAAATATATCGGGGCATATAGTTAAACAAACGGAGAATCATATTATGCGGAAAAACAAAAAAGCGTTAATTTTCATGGGTTTGATTGTCGCGCTTATGCTATGCGTTTGTCTTGCGGCGTGCGGCGGGGGCGACTACATAGAGAAAAACGCCAAAAAGCTGAGCGCCTACACGATAGAGGCGGGTTTTGACGACAGCTCCAAAATTCTGTCGGCGGTCATGGTTTTCGATTTTTACAACAACACGGACAACAGCTTTACCGAGTTGAAGTTTCATTTGTACCCCAACGCATACAGAAAGGATGCGTCTCTGCCCGTAGTGGACGAGCTGACGCGCTCGAAGGCTTATAAAAACGGATTCAGCTACGGCGATATAAAAATCGACAGCGCCAAAAGCGGCGAAAAGGCGGTCGCTTACGTGGTCGAGGGCACAGATTGCGATATTCTCACGGTGCCGCTTGACGCGGAGGTTTTTCCGCAGCAAAACGCAAGGGTTGAAATTGTTTTCGAGGTCAGCCTTGCAAATATCTGGCATAGGCTGGGATACGGCAACAACACGATAAATATCGGCAACTGGTATCCTCAGCTTTGCGTATTCAAAGACGGCGCGTGGCTGACCGACCCTTATTATTCCAACGGTGACCCGTTTGTGAGCGAAATGGCCAATTACAGCGTGGCGCTGACCGCGCACAAGGATTTCATGATTGCGTCGAGCGGCGTTCCGTCCTCGACCGAGAATAAGGAAAACGACAACGTAAGGACTGTTTACACGGCTCAAAGCGTGCGCGACTTTGCCTTTGTCATGTCGCCCAAATTCAAAAAAGCGAGTGCGACGGTCGGTTCGACTACTGTCAATTACTTTTATTTTTCCGATGCGGAGTATGAGCAAAGCGTCTCGACTGCCGCCAAGGCTTTGGAGTATTTCAACTCGACCTTCGGGAAATATCCCTATTCCAAGCTGGACGTTGCGGAAACGGATTTCTGCTACGGCGGCATGGAGTACCCTTGTCTTGTCATGATAACGTCGGGTATGGAAAAGCGCTCTTACGAGACGGCGATTATACACGAAATCGCCCATCAGTGGTGGTACGGTCTTGTGGGCAACGACCAAGTGCGGGAGGCGTATCTCGACGAAGGGCTTGCGGAGTATTCGACGCTTATGTTTTACCGCGCGCATCCCGACTATCAGGTGGACGCGGCGCAGATGCTTGCCGATACGACCAAGCAGTTCAATACGTTTATCAAAATCGTCGGCAACTACAACAACGACACGGACACGTCGATGAACCGCGCGCTAAACGAGTTTGAAAGTCAACAGCAGTATACTTACATGACGTACTTGAAAGGCATGATTATGTTCGGGCAGGTGAACGAGGTGATGGGAGACAAAAAGTTCGAGGCGGCGCTCAGAAAATATTTCGATACCTGTAAGCTCAAACTTGCGACAAAAGACGATATGCTTGCCTGCTTTGAAAAAAGCTACGGCGCCAATATTTCCAATCTGTTCAATACCTTTATCAACGGAGAGGATAAAACCATAAAATAAGCTTGACTGCCGCCCGCGTTGAAAAACGCGGGCGTTTTTATGTATTGATTTTTTGCCCGAATATTTAAAAATCTTATTATTTTATGTGAAAATATGCTTGATTATCCTTGCAGAATTGTGAAAAACATGCTATTATACAAATATAAGGTCAAAAATTCATGTATTTAGTCGAAGTCGTGCCGAATTTTTCGACGGGCGACCCCGTCAAGGCGAAACTCATTGCCGATTGTTTTAGAAACAGAAAAAATGTGGCATTATTAAACTGCACTGCCGACGCCGACCACAACAGATGCGTCGTTACCGCGGCGGGCGCTCCGCAGGAAATACGCTCGGCTTTAATCGACAGCGCGCGGGTGGCGGCGGAGGAGATAGACCTAAATGCGCACAGAGGAGTTCATCCGAGAATAGGCGCGCTGGACGTGCTGCCCGTCGTGCCGCTTGAAGAAACTCCCGAAAGCGTGGCTGACGAGCTGGTTCGGCAAGTGGGGCAAGACCTGTTCGACAAGCTGGGACTGCCCGTATATTTTTACGAAAAAAGCGCTTCCGCACCTTTTCGCCGCAATCTTGCGGACGTGAGGCGGGGCGGCTTCGAGGGGCTGGCAAAAAAAACGTCCGAGCCTCTTTGGCGGTTTGACATAGGAGAAAAGCCTCATCCCACCGCGGGAGCCGTTGCCGTCGGAGTGAGGAAAATTCTCGTGGCTTTCAATATGTTTCTCAAAGAGGGCACGCCCTTGAACGTCGCCGTGAGAGTTGCCGAGAGAGTGCGCTTTTCGGGCGGAGGGCTTAAATGCGTCAAGGCGCTGGGGCTGTTTCTCGAAAGGGAAAACCGCGCGCAGGTATCGATGAATCTTACGGATTTTACCTGTACGCGCGTTCATACGGTCGCAGAGCTTGTGAAGGCCGAGCTTAAACCCTTCGGCGCGGAGGCGGAACGCGGCGAGCTGATCGGGCTTGCGCCTTACGCCGCGATTTACGACGCGGCGGAATATCTGCTTATGTGTCAAGGAGCGGGCGCGGAGCAATGCCGCACTCTGAGCGTCGAAGACGTGTTGGACGCTGCGGGCAGAGAGCTTTTTCTTGAACTGGAACGCGGGCAAATCCTCGATTTCGCGTTAAGCGACGCCTTCGGTCGTGAAATAAAAATCTGAAATGGACAACGAAAAAAACGAAAAAAAACGGTTTCGCTCGGTTGAGAAGGAAGTCGTAAAAGAGGTTATTCAAAACGACGACGGAACGGAGACTGTTATTTACGGAACGGAAATTGTCGAGGAGGAAGTTCCCGACACCGCCGACCCCGACGCTTTCGGGGCGGACAGAGTGTGGGAGGACGACGGGACGGCTTTTGCCAACATGGATATTACAAGACGCCCCAAGCGCCGAAAACGCAGTCATTCCGACGAAATAAAGCTTACAAAAAAGGAAAGGCGCGCGATAATCGGCGCAGCCTATCTCAAATATCTGCCGGCGCTGCTTTTGGTAATCGGCGCTTTCGCACTGGTTTTCTTTCTCGGCTGGCTTTGGCTGACGAGATAAAGAACAGTATTCGGCGCTTCGCTTAAACAAATGGAAGTGGAAAACAAACAAGAAAAGACCGACGAGACGACCGCCGCGTGCGCATCGGCGCCTGCGGCGGCAAAAAAGAAAAAATCCGTCAAGGAGGTTCTGCTGTTTTTTCTGGTCAGCGCGGGTACGGGGCTTATCGGCATCGGGACGTTTACGCTGCTGTCAAAGCTCAACCCCTTCGTGCAGGACGCGGGGATTGCTTTCGACCTCTGGCTGTTTTTTTCCGAGATGCTTTCGGTGGTTTTGACCTGTACTTTCAGTTTTTTGCTCAACAAGCGTTATACTTTCAGTTTCAGGAGCGTCAAGGGAGGGCTGCTGCTTTATCTGCTTTATTACGCGCTCACCACTCCGCTCGGAGGAATCATGATAGTCGCGCTGATAAAGAGAGGATGGCAGCCGATATTGGCAAAGCTGCTGAAAATGGTAATAAATTTTGTGCTTGACTATCTGTACTGCAAGCTGATTATTTTCAAAGGCAAAAAAATAAAAGAGGGTTAATGCGTCAGATACGCCGCAAGGCGGTTTGAAATATATAAAAGGAATAAAATTTTCAAAGGCAGGTGGCAAATGAAGAGAATTTTAATAGTCGATGACGAACAAAACATCAGAGAGGTTCTCAAAGAGTATCTCGAATTCAACGGTTTTGAAGTTATCACGGCGGACGACGGTTACGAAGCCGTCGATATGTGCAAGCGCGAGGACTACGATTTTATCGTCATGGATATCATGATGCCCAAAATGGACGGTCTTTCCGCAGTCAGGGAAATCCGCAAGACCAAGAATATTCCCGTTATGGTGCTTTCGGCGCGCGGAGAAGAGTACGACAAGCTGTTCGGCTTCGAAGCGGGAATAGACGACTACGTGACCAAGCCCTTCTCGCCCAAAGAGGTGGTCGCAAGAATCAAGGCTATACTCGGGAGGACGGCGCCGGAGCATCCGGTCAACAAACGCAACGTAAAAAAGTTCGGAGGCCTTATCGTTGACTTTGACGGCAGAAACGTCATAGTGGACGGTAAAAAGGCCGACCTTACGCCCAAAGAATACGAAGTGCTGTTCTTCCTCGTCAAAAACGAAGGTCTTGCAATCAGCCGCGAAAAGCTGCTGTCCAATGTCTGGGGCTTTGATTTTTACGGCGACGACCGCACGGTGGACACACATATAAAGATGTTGAGAAGCAATCTCGGACCTTACAGAGACTGCATAGTCACCCTGAGAGGGTTGGGCTACAAGTTCGAGTATGACGAGAACATCGAATACTGAGAAAAGACGTAAAAAGTTAGTAGACAGCAACGGTTTAAGGTTCAATATCTGGTTTTACTTCATTTTGTTCTGTGTCTGCATAATCGCAGTCATGTGGTTTTTCGAGTTCGTTTTTCTCAAAGGCTATTACGGAACGATGAAGCGCAACGACGTGCGCAAAATCTGCCGCGAAATCGTTGCGGGTTATCAGAGACTCGGTTCGGCTTACGAGACCGACATAGACGAATATGCAAGGCTCAACGGAATGTACGTAAGCCTGTACAACGGAAGCGGTACGTTGCTGTTTACTTATCCCAATTATTCCGGCAGCGGAGTCAAGCAGAATCTGCTTACCGAAAGTCAACGCAAGGAGCTTTTGTCCCGTCTTAAAGGCGACGAGGACAACGAGGTGTGCGAAATCGCCGCGAATGCGGAAAACGAGGAGGACACCTTCGTGACGTACGGCGCGGTTTTCGATTTCGACGGCGCGGAGTATATGCTTTACGCGCAGGCTTCGCTTGGTTCGATAAACGCTACGACGGTCATACTTGCCTCGCAGCTTTTGCTTACCACAATCATCGCGTTGGCGCTGGCGTTTGTGCTGAGCGCGTTTTTGTCGAGGCAGCTCTCAAAGCCGATAGTCCTGATGAGTCAGAGCGCGCAGCATCTCGCCTCCGGCGACTATACCGTGCGTTTCGAGGGAAGCGGATACACCGAGCTTGACGAGCTGAGCGACACGCTCAATTTCGCAACGGAGGAAATGCAGCGCGTGGAAACGCTGCGTCAGGATTTGCTTGCAAACATTTCCCACGACCTGAAAACTCCGCTGACGATAATAAAATCTTATGCCGAGCTGATAAAGGACATAACGGGGGACAACAAAGCCAAGCGCGAGGAGCAGCTTGACGTGATTATCGACGAAGCCAAGCGTCTGACCGAGCTGGTGAACGAAATTCTCGTCGTGTCGCAGCAAAACAGCACCTCCAAGCTCAACAAGACGGACTTCGATTTTTCCGAGCTGGTGGAAAGCGTCGTCAAAAAGTTCGACTTTGACAACAGCGGCTACAATTTCCGCCGCGACGTCAAAAAGGGGCTGTGGGTAAACGCCGACAGACACAAAATAGAGCAGGTGCTTTTCAATTTTATCAGCAACGCCGTCAAATATTGCGGCAAGGATAAGGAGATTATCATTGTCGTCAAGGAGGCGGGCGGCAGCGCGCGCTTCGACGTGTTCGACCACGGCAACGGCATAAGCAAGCAGGAGCAAAAATATATCTGGGACAGATTTTCGAGAGCGTCCCAAAAATACAAGCGCGGCGACAGCACGGGACTCGGACTGTCGATAGTGCGGAGCATTCTCAAAAGTCACGACGCGGTGTTCGGCGTGAACAGCGCCGTCGGCAAGGGCAGCGATTTTTACTTTGAACTGCCGCTTGTCGAGCCGCCTCAAAACTGAATTGATTAATGAAAAAACGGGAGCCGTCGGCTCCCGTTTGATTGTTTCAGGCTTTATGCCTTTTCGGCTTTAAGACTGCCTTCCGCAAGGTTTTCTTTAAGACGCTCGGATAAAGTGACTTTGCCGCCGCGCCGTTTAAGGTCTTCCGTAAAAACAGAGGTTATCAGCAGGAATATAATATAAATCAGCGGCATGCCGAGATTGGTCTCCAACAACGAATTGACAAGCAATACCGTCAGCTTGTCTGCCGCAGACTCTATTCCCGCGCTGCGTATGCCGCCGATCAGCAGAGAAAGCTCCCAACCGAATTGGACGAAAACTCCAATCAGAAACAGGCGGAGGAGAGGAAAACGGAGGCTTTTGTCTTTTCGGAAAATATTGAACAGGATTAACGCCGCATAGGACAGGAAAAGTATTGCAGCCATCCACCCGTGATACGCGCCCGTAGTTCTCTGAATTTTTATGACGTCTCCGTTTCCCAAGGCGTCTGTCAACAGCGGGCAGACAAACCACCACAGCAAAATGAACAGCGTCCACTCGCGGGCGTTTTCGTCCTTGGAAATCCATGTCCATATAAGCACGAAATTTGTTATTCCGTAGCTTAAAGACATCCACAGCAGCACCCAAAAAAGACTGCCGCCCTCGATTGAACGCGTCCCGAGCTACAGATGAAAAATTCCGTAATCGACGACGAAGTACAAAATACCGCCGAAAAGTCCGAACAGCAGCGTCAGGTATCTGCGTCTGAAAAAGAGCATCGCGCACAGCGCGACGAGAAATACGGAGTCAAGCAATATGTAGATTGGTTGGAACATCCTTTGCGCGACGATTTCCGGCATGAATTTTCTCCTTTGCGAACAGCCCTAAGCCTTCTGAAATTATTTTGAAACAAATGCGGTAAAAAGTCAATGAAAAACGCGGAGAAACCCTTCTCCGCGCCGAACGTTTTTACTTTCAGTTGTAGCGGTCGTATTTTTTTGCCGCCACCTCTTTGTCCATGATTGTGAGATTCCCGTCGTAATCCGACGTGGCGAGCAAAATGTCCTTGTGGTTTTTGTTGCGCTTTTTCAGTTCTTCGAGCAGCCACTCCCTGCTTTTTCTCACCGATTTGAGATTGTTTGTCATTATCTTCCCGTCGATAATCACGTCGGATTGGGGCAGAGTGGGCTTGGCGTCCGTTATTTTAAGGTCTTCGCAGGTGGCGGGACGCGCGGAGGGACGGGGGATTATGCTGACGCGACCGTCCGTTTCTTCGAGGGCATACTGCACGTCCTCGATGTTGAAATATCCCGCGTATCGCAGCTCGGTCAAAAGGTCGTTTACGTCAAAGCCCGCTTTGACAAGATTTTTTTCTATGATTTTGCCGTTTTCGACGAGAGGTACGGGAGTGCCGTTGAAAAATCTCCGCATTGCAATGCTCTTTCGCGCAATATAGGTTATCAGCACGGTAATAATCGTGTAAATCACCATTGCAAGCACGAAAAAGTGGTGCGGTCTGTCCGTCGTCGTAGCCATTTCGGCGGCAATGGAGCCGATGGATATTCCTATAATATAATCGAAAAAGTTGAGTTGGCTTATCTGTTTGTTGCCCATGAGCTTGGTCAAGATAAACAGAACGACGATGGACAGAAAGGCGCGGAGGGCAACGTCTCCGAAATCCGTCCAAAACTCTCCCGCACTCAGCCCGTCAAAATAGTCCCACATAAATAATTTCTCCTTTTTTCATGATTGTTGACTTAATATGCGGGTTTAAACTCAAAAAATTCGGAAAACTTGCAGAAAATCGTTTGACACCTTGTTTGACGTGTGCTAATATAGTAAGGCTCGTACTGTGGATAGTAGGGCAAAGTCTCTTGTTGCGCCCAAAAGCGCGACACACACGGTAGAGTTGTTAATCTAAAAGGAGAAAAGAGAAACAAATGGCAAGTCAGAAAATCAGAATCAAGTTGAAAGCTTACGACCACAACCTTGTTGATTTAGCTGCCGAAAAAATCGTCGAGACGGCCAAGAAAATGGGCTCCAAAGTGAGCGGTCCCATTCCTCTGCCTACCGAAAAGGAAATCGTCACGGTTTTGCGCGCAACTCACAAATACAAGGACGCGAGAGAGCAGTTTGAGTCAAGGACGCACAAGAGGCTCATAGACATTTACAGCCCCAACGCCAAAACGGTGGACAGTCTTACCAAATTGGAGCTGCCCGCAGGCATCGACATCAAAATCAAGCTGTAATCGTAAGAAAATTTTACTATCTATATAATAAGGAGTGAACTTTATCAATGAATAAAGCAATCATAGGAAAGAAATTGGGCATGACCCAAGTGTTTTTGAAAGACGGAACAATGGTTCCCGTTACGGTCGTTAAGGCGGGGCCCTGCACGGTGGTGCAGAAAAAAACGGTTGAAAGAGACGGCTACAACAGCGTTCAGCTCGGTTTTGAAGAAGTCGCCGAGAAAAAGCTCAACAAGCCGGAGCTCGGTCACCTCAAAGCGGCGGGCGTTCAACCTCTGAAAATTCTGAAAGAATTCGATTTGTCAAACGCGGACAGTCTGGAAGTGGGACAAGTCATCGGCTGCGACGTGTTCGCGGCGGACGACTTTGTGGACGTTACGGGCACAACCAAGGGCAGAGGCTTTTCCGGCGTCATCAAGCGTTGGAATTTCCGCCGCTTGAAGGAAACGCACGGCGTGGGCCCCGTGCACAGAGAGGTGGGCTCTCTGGGCGCCAACTCCACTCCCAGCAGAGTTTTCCCCGGCAGAAAGCTGCCCGGTCAGTACGGCGTGGAGCAGGTGACTGTCTTAAATCTCAAAGTGGTAAAAGTCGACAAGGAAAAGGGCGTGCTCCTGATTAAGGGCGCGATACCCGGACCTAAGGGCAGCGTCGTATATGTCCGCGACGCCGTCAAAAAGTCTTAAAGGATTGAATAGGAGTAAAACAAATGCAGGTTAAAGTATTCAACACCGAAGCCAAAGAGGTTGGCGAGATAAACTTAAAGGACGAAGTATTTGCTTGTGACTACAACGAGGCTCTTATTCATCAGGTGGTTGTTGCGCAGATGGCAAACGCTCGTCAGGGAACCAAAAGCACTCTGACAAGAAGCGAGGTCAGAGGCGGCGGCATCAAGCCGTGGAGGCAAAAGGGCACGGGGCGCGCCAGACAGGGCAGTATCCGCGCCGTGCAATGGATAAAGGGCGGCGTGGCTTTCGCGCCCAAGCCCAGAGATTTTTCCAAAAAAATCAACAAAAAGATGAAATCCGCCGCGTTCAGGAGCGCAATCAGCTACAAGGTGCGCAACAACGAGCTTTTGGTGCTTGACAAGGTGGCGCTCGAAGCCGCAAAGACCAAGTACGTCGCAAAAATCCTTTCCAATTTCAACTTCGACAGAAAAACTCTGCTTGTCGTGGGAGAAAAGGACGACGCCGTTCTGCTTGCGGGCAGAAACATAGAAAGGCTGACCATAAGCACCGCCGACCTTGTCAACGTATATGAGCTTGTTGCCAATACCAACGTGCTTGCGACCGAGTCGGCTATGAGAAAAATCGAGGAGGCTTACGCGGAATAATGAACGCCTACGACATTATATTGAAGCCCGTCATGAGCGAAAAGGCTTACGACGGAATCCATAAAAAGATTTACACCTTCAAGGTGGCGAGAAACGCCAACAAAATAGAAATCAAGCAGGCGGTCGAGCAGATTTTCGGCGTCAAGGTCGAAAGCGTCAATACCGTCAACGTCAGAGGCAAGCTCAAAAGACAGGGGAGAAGCGAGGGTTACACCTCCAAATCCAAAAAAGCGGTCGTAAAGCTTACCAGCGACAGCAAGGCAATCGAGTTCTTCGAGAGTCTGGCTTAATCGGGAGGAAAAGGAATTATGGCTATCAGAAGATACAAACCCACGAGTCCGGCGCATCGTTTCATGTCCGTTTCCATGTTCGAGGAAATCACGACGACCAAACCGGAAAAAAGCCTGCTTGCACCCAAGCAGAAAACGGGCGGAAGAAATTTCAGCGGCAGAATCACCGTCAGACATATCGGCGGCGGAAACCGCAACAAATACAGAATTATCGATTTCAAGCGCAACAAGTACGACATACCCGCAAAAGTGGCTTCAATCGAATATGACCCCAACCGCACCTCCAACATCGCGCTTCTGCACTATGCCGACGGCGAAAAGAGATATATTCTGGCTCCCGTCGGTCTCACCGTCGGCGACACCGTCATCAGCTCGGACAAAGCCGACATCAAGACGGGCAACAGTTTGAGTCTCGAAGCAATCCCCGTGGGTACCGTTATTCACAACATAGAGCAGAATCCCGGCAAGGGCGGTCAGATTGCGAGAGCGGCGGGCATATCCGCACAGCTTATGGCAAAGGAAGGCAAGTACGCCATTATCCGTATGCCGAGCGGCGAAATGAGATATATACTGCTCAAATGCCATGCGACAATCGGACAGGTGGGCAATCTGGACCATGAGATTATCAACATCGGCAAGGCGGGCAAAAAGCGCCACATGGGCATCAAGCCGACAGTGCGCGGCAGCGTCATGAACCCTTGCGACCACCCTCACGGCGGCGGCGAAGGCAAATCGCCTATCGGACGTCCCGGTCCCGTCACTCCTTGGGGCAAGCCCGCTCTGGGTTACAAGACAAGGAAGAAGAAAAACGCGTCGAACAAGCTTATCATCAAGCGCGTGAACTAATCGGAGGATTGAGTTTTAATGAGCAGATCGATTAAAAAGGGGCCTTTCGTAAACGAAAAGCTTTTGAAAAGAATACAGGAAATGAACGACAAGGGCGAAAAGAAAGTTTTGAAAACCTGGTCGAGAGCTTCTACGATATTTCCCGATTTCGTAGGTCACACGATTGCCGTTCATGACGGCAAAAAGCACGTTCCCGTCTATGTGACGGAGGAAATGGTGGGTATGAAGCTGGGCGAATTCGCCCCTACCCGCACGTTCAGAGGGCACGCCGGCGGAAAATCCAGCGGAGCGAAATAGGAGGAAATATGGCAACAAGAAGCAAGGCAAAGGCGGAAAACCGCCGCCAGAACCGCGACGCAAGACCTTTCGCGGTTGCAAAATATATCCGTATCGCCCCTTCCAAGGTTCACGTAGTGCTGGACGTGATTAGAGGCAAAGGTTACAACGAGGCGGTTGCGATACTTATGAACACGCCCAAGGCGGCGAGCGAGCCCGTGCTTAAAGTGCTCAACAGCGCGGCAGCCAACGCCGAGGTCAACAAAGGACTCAACAGAGACAACCTGTTCGTCGCCGAGTGCTACGCCGACCAGGGACCCACGCTCAAGAGAGTTCAGCCCGTTTCCAAGGGCAGGGCTTACCGCATTTTGAAGCGCACAAGCCACATCACCGTCGTGCTCGACGAGAGAGCTTGAAGGAGGACAGCATGGGTCAGAAAGTTAATCCCAACGGATTGAGAATAGGTATCATCAAAGATTGGAATTCCAAGTGGTACGCCGACAAAAAAGACATCGCCAAATTCATCAAAGAGGACGAGGTCGTCAGGACGTTTATCAAAAAGAAATATTACCAATCCGCCATTTCCTCGATTAAAATCGAGAGAAGCGAAGGCAAAATCGTCATCTTTATATATACCGGTCGTCCCGGCACGCTGATTGGCAAGCAGGGCGCGGGCATAGAGCAGATGAAGGCGGAGGTTCAAAAGCTGGTGGGCGACAAATTTGTCGTCATCAACATCATGGAAGTGAAAAATCCCGACATGGACGCGCAGCTGGTTGCCGAAAACATAGCCGCTCAGCTGGAAAAGAGAATCGCGTTCAGGAGAGCCATGCGCTCCGCAATGCAGAGAGCGACGCGAGCGGGCGCCAAAGGTATCAAAACCTGCGTTTCCGGTCGTCTCGACGGAGCGGAAATAGCCAGAAACGAGCACTATCACGAGGGCAGTATACCCCTGCACACTTTGAGAGCCGACATCGACTACGGTTTTGCGGAAGCGCGCACGACCTTCGGGATTATAGGCGTCAAGGTGTGGGTTTACAAGGGAGAAATTCTGGGCAAGCCCGCGAGGAAGGAAGGAGGAAACAGAAATGTTAATGCCTAAAAGAGTCAAGAGACGCCGCCAATTCAGAGGAAGAATGAAGGGCGCGGCGCACAAGGGCACCGAGCTTGCTTACGGACAGTACGGTCTCGTGGCGTTGGAGCCTTGTTGGATAAAGAGCAATCAGATAGAAGCCGCCCGTGTCGCCATGACGAGATTTATCAAGCGCGGCGGCAAGGTCTGGACGGACATATTCCCTCACAAGCCGGTTACCAAAAAGCCTGCGGAAACACGCATGGGCTCCGGTAAGGGCTCTCCCGAATATTGGGTGGCGGTGGTAAAGCCCGGCAGAGTCATGTTTGAGATGTCCGGCATATCGGAGGATTTGGCGAGAGAGGCTTTGAGACTTGCGAGTCACAAGCTGCCCGTCAAGTGCAAGATAGTTGTCAAGGCGGAGGAGCAGACTGATGAAAGCAAATAAAGTACACGATATGTCTAACGAAGAGTTGGTGGCAAAGCTGGAAGAGCTCAAAAAAGAGCTTTTCAACCTCAGGCTCAATCATGCCACCGGTCAGCTCAACAACCCGCTTGCCTTGTCCGTCTGCAAAAAGGACATCGCGAGAGTTAAGACCGTTCTCAGAGAGAGAGAGCTGTCCAAAAAGGCTTAAAGGGGACGCGACAAATGGAAAGAACAAGCAGAAAAACGAGAATAGGGACGGTTGTTTCGGACAAAATGGACAAAACCATCGTGGTTGCCGTCGTAGAAAAGTTCAAACATCCGTTGTATAAGAAAACGGTCAGCAAGACCAAAAAATTCAAGGCTCACGACGAGCAGAACCAATGCGGAATCGGCGACACCGTGCTGATTGCGGAGACGAGAAAGCTGTCCAAGGACAAAAACTGGCGTCTCGTGCAGATCGTCGAGAAGGCAAAATAAGGAGATTGACTCATGATACAACCGTTTACCAGATTAAAAGCTGCCGACAATTCGGGAGCCAAAGAAATTATGTGTATCAAGGTGTTGGGCGGTTCCTTCAGAAAGTTCGGCAACATCGGCGACGTAATCGTTGCCAGCGTCAAGAGCGCCAACCCCGGCGGCGTGGTGAAAAAGGGCGAGGTCGTAAAGGCGGTTATCGTCCGCACATCATCCGGACTCAACAGAAAAGACGGAACGCACATCAGATTCGATGACAACGCCGCAGTGATAATCGACAATCAGAAGCAACCCAGAGGCACTCGTATATTCGGGCCTGTCGCCAGAGAACTCAGAGAAAAGGATTATATGAAAATCGTTTCTTTGGCTCCGGAAGTGCTTTGATGGAGGAAGTTTTATGGCTAGCATGAATATAAGGAAAAACGACACCGTAGAGGTCATCGTCGGTCCTACCGAGGGCGACCGCGCGGTCAAAGGAAAAAGAGGCAAGGTTATACTTGTAGACAGGGAAAACGGCAAGGTGATGGTGCAGGGACTCAACGTGGTCAAGCGTCATACCCGCCCCCGCAGCGCGCAGGAAAAGGGCGGTATCGTCGAAAAACCCCGCATGATAGACGTGTCTAACGTAATGGTGGTGTGCCCTACATGCAACAAGCCTACGCGCATAGGCAAAAAGGCATTGGAAAAGGACGGAAAAATCAAGTATGTCCGCTGCTGCAAGAAAGAGGGCTGCGGAGCCGTTATCGAATTTAAGGCTGAAAAGGCGAAGAAAAAGACAACCGCGAGAAGGTCGAGCAAAAAGACTGCCGACAAAGAAGCGGCTGCCGAATAAAGGAGGACAACTATGGCTGAGAAAAAAGCCGCAAAAGCGGCTGAAAACAAAGAGGTTGGCGTCAAAGAAGTCAACAGACTCAAAAAGCGCTATATAGAAGAAGTTGTTCCCGCGCTTAAAAAGCATTTCGATTACAAAAACGTAAATCGCATACCCAAGCTGGAAAAGATTGTCGTCAACGCCGGTATCGGCGACGCGAAGGACAACAGCAAGAGCTTTCAGATTGCAGTGGAAGAGCTTAAAAGCATCACCGGACAAAAGCCGCTTGTGACTCACGCGAAAAAGTCCGTCGCCAACTTCAAGCTCAGAGAAGGACAGCCGGTAGGCGCGAAAGTGACGTTGAGAAACGACAGAATGTACGAGTTTATGGATAAGCTCATTTCCATAGCGCTTCCCCGAGTCAGAGACTTCCGCGGGATTAACGGCAATTCCTTCGACGGAAGAGGCAACTACACGATGGGCGTCAAGGAACAACTCATTTTCCCCGAAATCGTTTACGACCAGGTGGAAAAGACCAGAGGCTTTGACATAACTTTCGTGACGAGCGCGCACACCGACGAAGAAGCCAAAGAGCTGTTGAAGCTCATGGGAATGCCTTTCAAGGCTTGAGCGAGGTAAAAAAATGGCAAAAAAATCGATGATAAACAAACAGCAGAAACCGGCTAAATATTCTACCCGTGCCTACACCCGCTGCTCCGTCTGCGGCAGACCGCACTCCGTGTTGCGCAAGTACGGCATTTGCAGAATTTGTTTCAGGGAAAAGGCTTACAAGGGAGAAATTCCCGGAGTAAAGAAGTCGAGCTGGTAAGCATCAGGGAGGTAACAAATGGTAGTAACGGATCCTATCGCCGATATGCTGACAAGAATCAGGAACGCGCTTATCGCCAAGCACGACGAGGTTGATATTCCCGCGTCCAAAACCAAAAAGGCGATTGCCGACATCCTTTTGGAGGAAGGCTACATCGCCGGCGTTGAAAATTCGGACGAAGGCACAATAAAGAGCAAAATAAAAATCACTTTGAAGTACAGCAAGCACGGCAAGGTCATTTCCGGTCTGAGAAGAATATCCAAGCCCGGATTGCGCGTGTATGCCAAGAGCGAGGATATGCCCAAGGTTCTCAACGGGTTGGGCATAGCCATCGTATCCACCTCGAAGGGGATTATGACGGACAAGCAGGCGCGCAGAGAAAATCTCGGCGGCGAAGTGCTGGCGTACGTTTGGTAATGGGAGGTATACGGAATTGTCAAGAATAGGAAGAGCGCCCATAACCATACCGTCGGGCGTGGAAGTCAAAATAGACGGCTCCGTCGTGAGCGTCAAAGGTCCCAAAGGTCAGCTTTCGCAGGATATCGGCAAAAGCATCAAATGCGAAATGAACGACGGCAAACTTGTTTTCACGCGTCCCGACGACATGAAGGAAAACAGAGCCAAGCACGGTCTTTACAGAGCTCTCGTAAACAACATGGTAATCGGCGTTACCGCCGGCTTCAAGAGAGAGCTTGTCATCAACGGCGTCGGTTACAAGGCGGCGGTCAACGGCAACAAGCTTGTGCTTAACATAGGATATTCCCATCCGATAGAAATGGAGGCTCCCAAAGGCATCACCTTCGAGTGCCCCTCCATTACGGAAATAGTAGTAAAGGGAATAGACAAAAATCTCGTCGGTCAGACGGCGGCAAACATCAAAGCAAAACGTGAAGTCGAGCCTTATCACGGTTACGGCGTCAGATACAAGGAAGACGTCGTGATACTCAAGGAAGGCAAGAAGGCGGGTAAATAAGGAGTAAATCATGATTTCTAAGAAAGATAAAAACGCGGACAGAAAAGTCCGTCACGCAAGAGTTAGAAAGAATTTGTCCGGAACCAGCCTGAGACCGAGACTCGACGTGTATCGCAGCACCAAATACATTTACGCTCAGATTATCGACGACGTGGCGGGCAGAACTCTCGTCTCCGCGAGCAGTCTCGCGATGAAAGAAGAGCTTGCCGGCAAAAACAAGTGCGAGGAAGCCAAGGCGGTAGGTCTTGCGGTAGGCAAAAAAGCGCTTGAAGCGGGCATAACGGAGGTTGTGTTCGACCGCGGCGGTTACATCTATACGGGCAGAGTCCAAAAGCTGGCCGAGGGCGCGCGCGAAGCGGGCTTGAAGTTTTAAGAGGAGAGAGAATGATGATGAATGACGAAGTTGTAAAAACTCAGGAAACTGCCGCGACCGAGGTCGTGGCGGAGGTCAATCCCGCTCCCGCAGAGAAAAGAGCCGGCGGATTCAACCGCGAGGGAAGAGAGGGCGGCCGCGACGGTCATGACAGACGTCCCGGCGGCAAAAGACCTTTCAACAAAAACAAGAGACACGACGAGGACGACGGTCTCATCAAAAAGACCGTTTCCATAAACCGCGTCACCAAGGTTGTTAAGGGCGGCAGAACCATGCGTTTCTCCGCGCTGGTGGTTGTCGGCGACGGCAAAGGAAAGGTTGGCGTCGGTATGGGCAAGGCAGGCGAGGTTCCTCAGGCAATCGAAAAGGCGACTCAGCAGGCAAAGAGGAGCATGAGCGAAATTTCTTTGCTCGGTTCCACCATTCCCCACGAGATTATCGGCAAATTCGGCAAAGGTCACGTGCTGCTGCTCCCTGCGGAAGCCGGTACCGGAGTTATTGCGGGCGGTCCCGTGAGAAGCGTGCTCGAAGCCTGCGGAGTCAAGGACATCCGCACAAAGAGCTACGGCAGCAACAACCCCATCAACTGTGTCAAGGCTACCTACGAGGGACTCAAAAGCCTGCGCACCGCTCAGCAGATAGCGGCTCTCCGCGGCAAGGCAGTTGACGAGCTATAAGGAGAAAACCAATGGCAAAAGCTAAAAAAACTCAGAAGGCGGCCGAACCGAGAATTATGAACGGTCACCTTGTGAAGGAAGCCAAAGCTCCTCTTTACAAGGTCAAGCACGCCAAAGGCGACAAGCCTTACCAACTCAGCGACAAAAAAATCAAGGTCACGCTTGTAAAAAGCACTATCGGCTGTTTGAAGGTGCAGCAGAGGACGGTTGAAGCGTTGGGACTCAAAAAGATTCGCTCTTTTAAAATTCTCAACGACAACGACGCCGTTCGCGGCATGATTTTCCGCGTGAAGCATCTTGTGACCGTCGAGGAGCTTAAATAGGAGGCAACCGAAATGAGAATTCACACTTTAAGACCCGCCGAAGGCGCGGTCACTCCCGCCAAGAGACTCGGCAGGGGCACCGGCAGCGGACTGGGCAAGACCAGCGGCAAGGGGCACAAGGGACAATGGGCGCGCAGCGGCGGCGGAGTACGTCCCGGTTTCGAGGGCGGCACGATGCCTTTGACAAGACGTCTGCCCAAGCGCGGTTTCTACAACAAATTTCAGAAAACCTACGCGGTGGTCAACCTTTCGGTTTTTGAAAGATTTGAGGACAACGCGGTGGTTACACCCGAGCTTCTGCTGGATATGGGCTTGGTCAACAACAAATCCAACGCCGGACTCAAGGTGTTGGGCGGCGGTCAGTTAAGCAAGCCTTTGACCGTCCATGCGCACAAATTTTCGGTTTCCGCAAAGGAAGCAATCGAAAAAGCGGGCGGTAAAGCAGAGGTAATCGAATAATGATTCAGACTTTAAAGAACGCCTTTAAAATAAAAGAAATCCGCAACAAAATCCTTCTGACGATTTTGCTTGTAATTATTTACAGAATCGGCTGTTATATTCCCGTTCCGGGAATCGAAGCGTCGGTGTTCAGCAACGCCGTCGAAGGCAACAGCTTTATGGGAATAATGAGCGCGATTACCGGCGGCGCTTTAAGTCAGGGTACGTTGTTTGCGATAGGAATATCGCCTTATATCAACGCGTCCATCATTATGCAATTGTTGACAGTGGCTATCCCCGCCCTGGAAAGACTTTCCAAAGAGGGAGAAGAAGGAAAACACAAGATTGCGGTGATTACGAGATATGTTACGCTCGGTCTTGCCGTAGTCAACGCGGTAGGTATTCTGCTTGCTTTCAACAACGAAAGTCTGTTCGACAACGCAATGTTCGGAGCGCAGTTCACCGTTCCCACGTGGGTATTGTTCATCATTGTTACGATAATTTTCGTCGCAGGCAGCATGCTTACCATGTGGATAGGCGAGAGAATTACCGAATACGGCGTTTCAAACGGCATATCCATGTTGATTTTTATCGGAATCATAGCATCGGCGGGACAAGCGATTCTCGAAGTTTTTGTGAACATAGCCGAAACCGGCGATTTTACGAGTGCAGGCGGTTGGGATTTGATAGTCTTTGTCCTGCTTGTCGTGGTTATTTTCGCCTTTATCACGTGGGTTGACGGCGCCGAGAGAAAAATCAAGGTGCAGTACGCCAAGCAAATCAAGGGCAACAAAATGTACGGCGGACAGTCCACCTTTATTCCCATAAAGGTCAACGGAAGCGGCGTTTTGCCTTTGATATTCGCGTTTGCGCTGCTCAGCTTCCCCACCATGATATTGAGCTTTTTCCCCAACTGGTCGTTTACGGCATGGTGGACTAAGTACATGACGGCGGAAGGCGGACATTGGGTAGGCAACGTGGTTTATCTGTTCTTCCTCACTTTGTTCATTTTCCTGTTCGCGTTCTTCTATTCGCAGATTCAGTTCAATCCTGCGGAGGTGAGCAAAAACATACAGCAGAACGGAGGCTTTGTTCCCGGGATTAGACCGGGTAAGGAAACGGCGGACTTTCTTGCGAGAACAGTCAGAAGAATCACCTTCTGGGGAGCCGTGTTCCTTGCCATTATGGCGCTTTTGCCTTCGACGGTGTTTCAGATTATCAATTCGGGCGCGACAGACCTTTTGAACGCGTTTTCCGCGACGGGAATGCTCATCGTAGTGTCGGTTGCATTGGAGTTTAACAAAGCTCTGGAAAATCAGATTATGATGAGACACTACAAGGGCTTTTTGAAGTAAAGGCAGAGAAATGATTGCTGACGGTTTGAGAATAGTTATGCTGGGTGCGCCGGGAGCGGGAAAAGGCACTCAGGCGCAGCGGATGGTCTCCCATTTCGGTATTCCGCAGATTTCCACGGGCGAAATTTTCCGCGAAAATCTCAAACGGAACACGCCGCTCGGAAGAGAAATAAAAGAATTTATGGAGAAGGGAGAGCTTGTCCCCGACGACATTGTTCTTAAAATCGTCGAGGAGCGCCTCAGTCACGGAGACTGTGCCAAGGGGTTTATTCTGGACGGTTTTCCGAGAACTCTCGGTCAGGCAAAGGCCTTTGACGGGGATGTGGACGTCAGTTGCGTTATAAATCTGTCGGTTGACGACAAGGTTCTGCTTGAAAGGCTGGCAGGCAGACGCACGTGCAGAAACTGCTCCGCCGTGCATCACATAAGCGTTCTCAAAGACCGAAAGGTCTGCCCGCTGTGCGGAGGAGAGCTGTTTACAAGACAGGACGACGCCGAAGCGACCATAACCAACCGAATGAAGGTTTACTACAAAAACACCCATCCGCTAATCGAATATTATCGCAAAAAGGGCAAACTGATTGACGTAAATTCGGCGCAGCCGCCGCAAGCGGTGTTTGAGGAAATAAAGGAACGTATAGCGGAATTATGATAAGCGTAAAGACCAACGAACAGCTTGAACTTATGCGTCGCGCGGGCGCAATCACCCGCGACACGCTCAGGCTGCTCGAAGACAAGGCGCGCGCGGGCGTTTCCACAGCCGAGCTTGACAAGGCTGCGTATGAATTTATTTTGAAATGCGGAGCAAAACCGAGCTTTCTCCGCTATCACGGTTATCCCGCTTCCGTGTGCATTTCCATAGACGAGGAAGTAGTGCACGGCATTCCCTCCAAAAAGCGTTTTCTCGAAGAAGGACAGATTGTTTCCTTTGACGTTGGCGCCTTCAAGGACGGCTATCACGGCGACGCGGCTCGCACCGTTGCAATCGGGAAAATTTCTCCGGAAAAACGGAGGCTTGTCGAGGTGACGGAGCAGTGCTTTTTCGAGGCGCTGAAAGTCATAAAAGACGGCGTGCGCTTAGGCGACGTCGGCTGGGCGATTTGCAGCTATGCAAGAAGCTTCGGCTACGGCGTCGTGGAAGAGCTGGTGGGACACGGGATAGGCCGCGAGATGCACGAGGAGCCAAACGTACCCAACTTCGGCGTAAAGGGCAGGGGCATAAGGCTTGCAGCCAACATGACCATTGCCGTCGAGCCGATGATAAATATGGGAACGGGCGCGGTCGATTTCTGCGAGGACGGCTGGACGGTCAAGACCGGCGACAGACTGCCCTCGGCACACTATGAAAATACGGTTGCCGTAACCTATGACGGCGCCGAAATTCTGACGATTTAGGAGAGGCAATGGAAAACGTCATCAGAATCGGAAGCGTTGTGTATTCCAAGAGAGGCAGAGATGCCGGCGGATATTTCATGGTGTCGGAAATAAGGGACGCCGATTTCGTTTTTATCGCGGACGGACATACCCACAAGCTTGCCCGTCCCAAAAAGAAAAATATAAAACATCTGAAAAACAGCGGACACGTTTTGGAAGGCATTGCCGAAAAGCTGATTGCCGGAAAAAAAGTGTTCGACAGCGAGGTAAGGAGCGCATTAAGAAGCTTTAATGAGCCGTCCGCCCCACAAAGTCTAAATAATTAAAAGGAGGAAAGTATGTCGAAAGATGACGTCATAGAGGTAGAAGGCAAGGTGGTTGAAGTGCTGCCCAACACGAAATTCATCGTCGAGCTGGCAAACAGCCACAAAATCACAGCCCACATATCCGGAAAGCTTAGAATGAACTATATCAGAATCATGAAAGGCGACAACGTGACAGTCGAAATGAGCCCTTACGACCTTACAAAGGGACGCATTATCTGGCGCTCGAAATAACTTGACAATACTCAATCCGTAAAAAAATTTAAGTAATTCAGGAGGACTTTAAAATGAAAGTCAGACCCTCAGTAAAGCCCATGTGCGACAAATGCAAAATCATCAAAAGAAACGGCAGAGTTATGGTGATATGCTCCAAGTATCCCAATCACAAGCAAAGACAGGGTTAGGCAACAATTTCAGTCAGGAAACGCCGCCAACATTCCGATTTTCTGCGGCAGACCTGCCTGTGTAGAGATATAAAAAAATAATATCTTAATAGGAGTAAAAATTTAATGGCACGTATTTCCGGTGTAGATTTACCAAGAGAAAAACGCATCCAAATCGGCTTGACTTATATATACGGCATCGGTCTGCCCACTGCGGACAAAATTCTTGCCGAAACAGGAGTCAATCCCGACACGCGCGTAAAAGACCTGACAGAAGAGGACGTCTCCAAGCTGCGTGATTATATCGAAAAGAATATCCACGTGGAAGGCGATTTGAGAAGAGAAGTCTCCATGAACATAAAGAGACTTATCGAAATCGGCTGCTATCGCGGCGTAAGACACAGAAAGAATCTTCCTGTGCGCGGACAATCGTCCAAGCAGAACGCCCGCACGAGAAAGGGACCCAAACGCACGGTTTCCAGAAGCAAAAAGGCGGCTAAATAAGGAGGCTTGACATGGCAGTTAAAAAAGTAACGAGAAAAAAGAGAGATATACGCAAGGTTGACAAAGGTCAGGCGCATATTCACGCTTCCTTTAACAACACCATAGTCACGATAACCGACACCAACGGCAACGCTTTGGCGGCTTGCAGCTCCGGCGCGTTGGGATTCAAGGGTTCGAGAAAGAGCACTGCCTATGCGGCGCAGCAGGCGAGCGAAGCGGCGGCGCGCGGCGCGAAGGAATACGGACTTCGTTCCGTAGAGGTTTTCGTCAAGGGACCCGGACAAGGCAGAGAAGCGGCAATCAGAGCGCTTCAGGTAGCGGATTTGGAAGTCACGATGATAAAAGACGTGTCTCCCATACCCCACAACGGCTGTCGCCCTCCCAAGCGCAGAAGAATTTGAATTAAAGGAGTTTTAAGAATATGGCAAGATATACAGAGGCGGATTGCCGTCAGTGCAGAAGAGAAAATCAAAAGCTTTTTCTTAAAGGCGACAGATGCTATTCTCAGAAATGCGCTTTGACCCGCAGAGCCAAAATTCCCGGACAGCAGTGGGCGGGCAGGAAAAAGGTGACCGAATACGGCTCGCAGCTGCGCGAGAAACAGAAAACAAAGAGAGCTTACGGATTGCAGGAAAAGCAGTTCCACAAATATTATCTCAAAGCGGACAGCATGAAGGGAATCACAGGTACCAATATGCTGGTCATGCTCGAGGAAAGACTTGACAACGTCGTTTACCGTATGGGCATCGGCGTGTCCCGCAGTCAGAGCAGACAGCTCGTCAATCACGGACACATCACCGTCAACGGCAAAACGCTCAACATTCCTTCCTATCAGGTGAAGGTGGGCGACGTGATAGGAGTTAAGGAGAACAAGCAGGACAACAAATTTTTCTCCGAGTTAAAGCAGATGAAAAAACCGACAAATCTTCCAAAATGGTTAGACTTCGACACTGCAACCCTTTCGGGCAAAATTATTTCTAAACCTCAACGTGAAGATATCGATATGAATATCCAGGAACACATGATTGTCGAGTTGTATTCCAAATAACACGGCTTTTTGAAGTCGTAAACCCGACAAAAAAATTTAAAGGAGATAATCGATATGATGGAAATAGAAAAACCAAGAATGAATGTCGAAGAAAACTCCGACGGCACTTATATAAAAATTGTCGTTGAGCCGTTGGAAAGAGGTTTCGGCATCACGCTTGGAAACGCTTTGAGAAGAGTTTTGCTTTCTGCCCTTCCCGGAGTTGCCGCCGTAGGCGTAAAAATCGACGGCGTACAGCACGAGTTCTCCACAATAAACGGCGTCAAAGAGGACGTTACAGAAATTATTCTCAATCTCAAACAAATAGCGATGAAGTCCGACAATACCGCACGCGATTTCAGAAAAACCCTGACAATCAGCAAGGTCGGTCCCTGCGAGGTGACGGCGGCGGACATTTCCACCGACGCCGAAGTGGAAATTCTTAACCCTTCGCTCCATATCTGCACGATAGACCAGGGCGGTCAGCTGAACTGCGAAATCACGGTCGGGCGGGGCAGAGGATACGTTTCGGCGGAGAAGAATAAGGAAGTCAACAGAGAGCTAAAGCTTGCGTATCCCTTGGGATATATACCAATCGATTCCATTTACGCCCCCGTCAAAAAGGTAAATTACAATGTTGACGCGGCGCGCGTGGGACAGAATATAGGCTTTGACAAGCTTACGCTCGAAGCGGAGACAAACGGCGCTTTTTCGGGGCGCGAAATAGTGGGGCTTGCGGCGAAAATCCTTTGCGAGCACGTTCAGATGTTTGTGGACCTGTCCGAGTCTATGGGCGAATTGGGCATTCTAATCAGCCGCGAGGAAGACAAGCAGCAGAAGATTCTCGACATGAACATAGACGACATGGATTTGTCGGTCAGAAGCTACAACTGCTTGAAGCGCGCCAATATTCAGACGGTAGGCGACCTTACCAGAAAGACGGAAGAGGATATGCTCAAAGTCAGAAATCTTGGCAGGAAATCTCTGGACGAAGTTATTGCACGGCTTGAAAGCTTCGGTCTCGGACTCAAATTGAAAGAAGATTAGGAGGAAAAACCACAAATGCAAAGAAAACTAGGAAAAGCCACGGACCAAAGGCTTGCTTTATTGAAAAATCAGGTTTCCTACCTATTGTGGAACGGCAAAATAGAGACCACTCTGGCAAGAGCCAAAGAGGTGCAGAAGCTGGCTGAGAAAAATCTTACGCTTGCAATAAATACGTATCAGGACGTCGTGAAGGTACAGAAAACCAAAGTAGTCAACGGCAAAGAAACAAAGGTTGACGTCATCAACGACGGTCCCAAAAAGCTTGCGGCAAGAAGAAAGCTCATCTCCAACCTTGTCGACATTCAGGAAACCAAAGGACAAAAGGAGAGCAAGAGCGCTTACAATCTGAGAACAAAGGACATCAAGATGCCTTTGATAGAAAAGATTTTCAACGTTTACGCTCCCAAATTCGCAGAGCGCTCCGAACAAATCGGTCAGAAGGGCGGCTATACCACCATTCACAAGCTGGGTATGCGTCGCGGCGATGCTGCGGAAATGGCAATCATCGAAGTATTGCCCATCTGAATTATTGCATGAAAAAACAGCGCGTTCGCCGCGCTGTTTTTATTTTCAGAGAAACGATGGAAAAATAAGGTCAATCACAAGTCCAAGCGCTGTTGAAAGCAAATAAAGGGAAACGACTATAAGCAAATTTTGTTTAAGGTTTTTGTTTTGCTTGAAAAGTACCGTCAGGGCGATTCCCGCGTTTACCGAAAGTCCCGCAAACGCGCTGCCGAAAGTAAGTCCTTCGGTTATGTACAGCTCGGTCAGCACCACGCTGCTCGCGCAGTTGGGTATGAGCCCCACAAGCCCGGCAATAAAAGGCTGGAAATATCCCGTGCCCGCAAGCACGTTGTGCAGCCATTGCTCTCCCGTATAGAACAGAAGCAGTCCGAAAAGCACGTTGACAATCAAAATAAAAGCAAATATTTTAAGAGAATGCACCATCGGATGAAAGACGTAATTCTGCCAGAAATTGTGCCGTTTTTCTATGTGATGATGACAACAGCCTATGTCGTCGCTTTCTTTTTCCGCTTGTTCGTCGTCGATGTCTTTCTTATCTTCGGACGCATCGGCAATTGTTGCAGTTTCTTCGAGCGTCTTTTTTCCGCCGCAGACGAGGTAGGCGCCGTAACCGACTGCCACCGCGGCTGCGAATTTCGCCAGCAGAAGCGGCCACAGCTTGCTCCATCCTGCGGGATTTGCCAGCAGAATAGGGATTGCCTCGTCGCTCGTGCTGATGTAAACGGCAAGAAGCGTACCCACGGACAAATATCCTTTGGCAAACAGATTGGTCGCCATTACCGAAAAGCCGCATTGCGGCACGAGCCCTATGCCCGCGCCCAACAAAGGAGCGAATCCGCCCCGCAAAGCTCTGCCGGATTTCAGTTTTGCCGAAGTTTTCGTTTCCAGAATTTCGATAAGCACGTATACGAGAAACAAAAAAGGCAGTATTTTCAGACTGTCCAGCAGAGCGTCCAACAATACTTCACCCATGCCGCTATTATACATCAAAATTATTTTTCGGGCAATCGAATAGGCAGGCAAAAGGCGCGAACAGATTGTTGAGATATAAGCGTGTTTGTCGAAAGGCGATTGTGTAAATATTTTTTGTAATTGAATAAATATGCAAACCGTGCATATTGACGCCGACAAAAGTTTTTATATACAATACACAAAATCGATATGTTTTTCGTGAAATTTCCAACATAAATGTACGTTTATATAGACAAAATTGAAACTTTCATAACTATATCACTCAAAAACCATTGGAGACGAGTAGTATATAAGAAATTAATTAAAGCTATAATTAGTGAAAAAAATTCATAAAAATCAATTGAGGCAGGGGCGTCGGGAGATGAAAATATGAACAAATTTCATATTTTTACCCGTTTTACATCAAGGAAGAAGATATTGACTTAAAAGCGAAAAGGCGGCGGGGGTTTCCATTATTTGGCAGCTTTATGCGGTCGGCAAGGATTGACTTTTTAAGGGCGACGGAGATATAATAGGCTCTAAACTTATCCGATTCGTCCTTTGGGTACAGGATAAATTTTTTCAGGAGGTTCCACAATGAAAAACAAAAAAGTGTTGACTTTGTTGTTGGTCATGCTGATGGTGTGCACCACCGCCGTTGCGGCGTACGTGCCCGCTTTCAACGCAGGATACAACGCATCGAAAAACACAGGGACGACGACTGGCGGCTCCGGTCTCAACGACGGCGTCACCGTAACCGACGTTACGGGCAAATACGACACCGGTGCGCTTGCGGCGGCTCTCAACACGGACGCAATGCTTACCATGTCCGACGTTGCCGAGCTGACGGGAGACCAATCGCCCGTATTTTCGTCTGAGGACGAGGTATGGGTTATTGTGCAGCTTTCGGACGATTCGCTCGTGAGCAGATACAACAACGGAGAAAACGAAAAATATTCTTCCATAGACAAATATCTGGAAAGCTCGTCCGCAAAAGGTCAGGCTGCCGTGCTTGAAGCAAAGCAGACTGCTCTCATGGCAAAGCTTTTGAAGGCGGGCATCGCAATCGAGTTCAAATACAATTATACATCGGTTATGAACGCTTTTGCGGCAAACGTCAGATACGGAGATATTGCCAAGATAAAGGCGTATAACGACGTCGAGAACGTTATCGTGTCCGAGCTTTACGCCGAGCCTACGGTAGACGTTACGGAAAACTTTGTCAATGTGTATGAATCTACCGGTATTTTCAACAGCTCCGACTGCGGCTACGCGGGAGAGGGCATGGTTGTTGCCGTGCTGGATACGGGTATTAACAGAATGCACGAGGCCTTCCAGCATCAGCCCGATTCGGACACAATGGCAATGGACAGGTCTTATATTTCCTCTATGCTTGCGTCCGGCAAGCTCAAAGCCAGCTCCATTTACAACGGACTGAGCGTTGACGACGTATATTACAGCGACAAAATCCCTTATGCTTTCGACTATGCCGACGACGACCCCGACGCTTATCCCGGCAGCAACCCTCACGGCGTTCACGTTTCCGGCGTTATCGTGGGAAAATCCGACGTGATTACCGGCGTTGCTCCCGAGGCGCAGCTCGCTACCATGAAGGTTTTCAGCGAGGAGCACTCCGGCGCATATCAGATGGACATTCTCGCCGCCCTCGAGGACAGCGTTGCTTTGGGCGTTGACGCGATTAACATGAGTCTTGGCTCGACCTCCGGCTTTGCTACGGCAGGAGAGTCCGGCATCATCGACGGCGTGTTCAATGCCGTCAGAGAAGCGGGGATTACCCTTTGCGTTGCGGCGGGCAACGAATACAACTCCTATATGAACAGCGCCTACGGCAGCTCCGCTCTGACTAGCAACCCCGACACGGGTACAATCGGCAGCCCCGGCAGCTACTATGCTTCCTTCACGGTTGCTTCTATAAGCGGCGTCAAGACTCCTTACATAGTTGCCAACGGCGAAACTGCGGCTTACTTTGACAATGCGGTCAACCCTCAGAGCGTAGAGTACGATTTCTTCGACATGCTTCTCGGCGAGCAGCAGAGCAGAGTGTTTGAATATGTGACCGTACCCGGCATAGGCTATCCTTCGGACTATGACGCGTTGAGGAGCAGCGGAATAGACATCAGCGGAAAGATTGCTCTTGTCAAGCGCGGCACCTCAAGCTTCGAGGATAAGGCATCTGCGGCTTACGCTGCGGGCGCGGCAGGTATAATTATTTACAACAACACGACGGGTATGATAAGGATGTCCATAGGTAAGAACCTCGACATCGCAGCCTGCTCGATTAACAAGGAAGTGGGCGACATCCTTGCAAGTCGCCAGACGGGAACCATGGAGGTCAACAGAGCCAACCTCGCAGGTCCTTTCATGTCCGATTTCAGCTCCTGGGGACCTTTGCCCAGCCTGACGCTCGAACCGGATATCACCGCACACGGCGGCGACATTCTGTCTGCCGTTACGGGTTACGACCAATACGCCATTCAGAGCGGAACCAGTATGGCTACGCCCAACCTCGCAGGCGTCGTTCTGCTTGTGAGACAGTATTTGCAGGAAAAATATCCCGACATCACGGCTTCGCAGCTGTGGTCCATGACTCAGCAGCTCATCATGAGCACGGCTACAATCGCTTACAACGAAGAGGGCAATCCTTATTCGCCCCGCAAGCAGGGCGCGGGACTTGCCAACCTTGACGGCGCGCTCGCGACGCAGGGATATCTGACGGTGGACGGCAGCGATTACGCCAAGCTGTCTCTTTACGACGACCCCGAGCGCACGGGCAAATACGAGCTTGAATTCAACGTGGTCAATATGGGTACCACTGCTCTTAACTACACGCTCAACACCAAGGTCATGACCGAGCAGTGCACCTACGTCAGGGACTACAAGGTTTGGACGATTCTTGAAAAGGCGTATATGTTCACCGACAGCAAGATAGAGGTCAGTGTGACAAACGGCACGTACACCGATACCACCAACACGGTTTCGGTTCCCGCAGGTCAGACCGCAAAGCTCAAGGTGACTATCACTCTTGCCGAAAACGAAATAAAATATCTCGAAGACAATTTTGAAAACGGAATGTATGTGGAAGGCTTCGTGGAGCTGCTTGCCGGAGAGGGCGGCGTAGATTTGTCTATACCTTATCTCGCGTTCTACGGAAGCTGGCTTGACCAGAAAATGTTCTGGGAGGACTACTACGAGGTGGAGGAGTCCGCAAACGACGCGTCGGTGCTGGACGAAGACAAAGTGCAGGCCTTGATTTATCCCACCACTCCGCTTGCGGCGCTTGAGCCCTTCCTCGACGAAGAAGGCGAGTGGAACGCTTATCTGCTTCCTCTCGGCATGTATCCCTACACGTTGCCCGACACCGAAAAGGCAATCAACCCCGACACCGAAAAGGCGGCTCTCACCTATGACGAGGACGGACTTTTTGCCCTGTATCAGGTTTATATGAACATGGTTCGCGGCGGCAAAAAGGTGGACTTCACCATTACCAACAAGCTGACGGGAGAGGTCATCCACGAGGAATCCTTTGAAAACGTGAGAAAAGCGGGTCTCGGAAGTCCCACGTTCCTTTACAACGGAAACAGTCTCGAAGAGGACGTCGATTTTTATGACCAGCTGCTGCTCACGCCCAGCAGACTTTCTCTTGCCAACAACACGCAGTACACGGCTACCATTACGGGATACGTGGACTACAAGGACGGAATAGTGCCCAACAACACCTATTCCTTCGATTTCAGAATAGACAACGAGAATCCCGTTCTTACCAAAGTCGAGTATCGTACCGAGATTGAGAGGGACGACAAAAAGAATCCCATACATACGTACATGGATTTGTACGTCTATGACAATCAGTATGCGGCGGCGGTTCTTCCCTGCTTTATAACCGGAGAAAACCAAAACGCAACTCTTCAGATGCTGAGCAGCCACGCCATTCCCGTAAGAGGAGAGAGAAGAAGCGTAACCAAAGTGTCTTGGGACATAACCGAATATCTGGATTATGCCGACGAGAATTACGATTTCTTCTTCATACAGCTTACAGACTATGCGCTCAACACCAGTATGTTTGCCGTTACGCTGCCCAGAGACGTGACAGACGTTCAGCTGAAGGAAACCGAGCTGACTCTGAGCGTAGGGGAGCTGTACGAGGTGACTCCCATTGTCACTCCCGACGACCAGTGGACGGACGGCTTTGTTTGGAGCAGCAGCAACGAAGATGTCGTCAAGGTGCAGGACGGTGAAATTTACGCCGTCGGAAAGGGTACCGCTACGGTGACGGTCGTGGACAAAGACACGCTCCTGAGCAACGATCCCCGTTGGGAGGGCGCGGCTACAATCAGGGTAACCGTGCTCGGCGAAGGCGACGACGGCTATGTCGCGCAAAAAGCTCCCGCATTGGAGGATATAGAAACCACTTTCTATGAATATCTCTATGCGCACAACAGAGTAAACGACGACGATTGGAATCCCGATTATCCTCGATTCATAACCGGTACGGTAAAGATTTATCCGGGCGAGAAAATCAAAATAGATTATGTCGTGAAGCCTTGGTACATAGATTTGTCCAACTATGACATAGAATGGAAATCCAGCAACACGCGCTATGTTACTTACAGTCAGGACCAGTACGGAAACGACGAAATAACTGCCGTCAAGGAGGGAAGCGCTACCGTTTCCATAACGCTTCGTCCCAAAGCAGGTTCGGGTATATCCGGCGTGCCTTTCTCCGTATACGTAAACATAGAGGTTCTTGACCCGTACATAATATCCAACTATGTTCTGACACGTTATTACGGAGTGGGCGAGCTTATCGACGGCGTTATGACTGCGGAGCTGCCCGACGACGAAATGTACAACGCAATCGGCGACGACGCATTTGTGGGGAACACTTCAATTGAGAAGGTGATTATTCCTCAAGGCGTGGGCAGTATAGGCAAGCGTGCATTTAAAGATTGCAAAAACCTCAAAGAGGTTGTATTGCCCGAGCACGAGACGGCAGGCAAGACGGAAGCTCTTACTACCATAGGCGAAGATGCATTCAGGGATTGTCTCCTGCTTTCTAAAATCAATATAGGCTCCGGCGAAGGCTGCGCGCCCGTCAACACGATTTTCCACAGAGCGTTCATGAACTGCAAGCACCTGACAGACGTTGATTTCAGCACCATGAGCTGGCTGGGCGACAGTGTGTTTGAGGGCTGTACGGCAATCAAGACAGCAAACATTCCTTATCTTGCGACGGCAGGTTCCAACGTGTTCGGCGGATGCAGCTCTCTGACCTCTGTCGAGATGAGCGTCAACACGGCTATGGGCGAGGGAATGTTCAGGAATACTTCTATAACACGTGTTACCATTCCTCAGAGCAAAGTTGCCGCAATGGCTTTCTACGGCTGTGCGAGACTGTCCGAAGTCAACTTTACGGGCGCGGTTACGGAAATAGGCGACAGCGCGTTCAACGGCTGCTCGGGTCTTTCCAAAGTGTCCTTTACTGCGGACGCGACGCTTGAAAAAATCGGCGTGAGCGTGTTTGCGGGAGCAAGCAAGCTCAAATCCTTCAACGTGGCAAGCGGAAACACCAATTTCGTGCTTTCCGAAGACAAGGCGGTTGTTTACAATGCCGACCAAACGGAAATCGTCATGATAGCGCCCGGATATAACTTCAACAACTACACCTTTGCTTCGACGTTAAAATCGCTCGGACGCGGCATTTTCAGCGGCAGAACCGATATAATCGACCTTGATTTGAGCGATACCGATATTGAAGTTATAGGCGACTACGCTTTCTACGGCAACACCGTGTTGCAGACAATCACTTTCCCCGACAGTTTGAAGAGAATCGGCGAAGGGGCGTTCGGAGTCTGTTATGCTCTGGATGAAATCGTCATTCCCGCAGGCGTTGAGGTCGGCGCGCGCGCTTACTACAACTGTGTGGCGAGCAACAGCCAAAGTCAGATTGTGGACGGTCCTCAGAAGATTACGATAGGCGACGGCGCCGTTATCGGACAGGAAGCGTTTGCTGTTTGCGAGGGAGTTTTCTCGCTCGAACTCGGCAATGACGTTACGCTCGGCGCAGGTGCGTTCTACCTGTGCAGCAATCTGGGCAGGGGAACGGTTGAGCTCGGAAATCTGACGGAAATCCCCGAAGCCTGTTTCGGATTGAACCTGTCGCTTGAAAATATCGACCTGTCCGGCGTCAAGAAAATAGGCGCAAACGCGTTTTCCACCAACTACAACGGTCAGGTGGCCGGCGGCTCCCTGACAAGGATTGACCTCTCTTCCGTTGAAGAACTTGGCGATTACGCTTTCTTCGGACAGATGTCACTGGAAGACGTGACGTTGGGCTCCGGACTCAAGGAAATCAGCAAGTACGCTTTTGCTTATTGCGTTACGTTGAGCGAAATCAATCTCGACAGTGTTGAGATAATCAGAGAGGGCGCATTCTTCTACAATATAGGTTCAACCAATTTGACGGATACCTATCCCGGCGCGGGACTGACGGAGCTTAATATGCCCGAAGTGCGTATTGTGGAAGCCGGTGCATTTGAGTATGCGTTATGGGTTGAAAAGGTCAACATGCCCAAGGTGGAGGAAGTCGGTGAAATGGCATTCTCGGGATTGCTTGCCACCGCAACCGACAGCAGCGGAAATCAGTGGAACGTAATCCTCAGCTCTTTGAAAGAGGTTACGCTGCCTACGGATTCCGAAATAGACGTGGTTCTGAATAACGGCGCGTTCTATTTGTCGGGCAGCCTTGAAACGATTAACTGTGAGAGAGTTGTTTCCATGGGCGACGCTGTGTTTATGTATTGCATGAGCGTCAAGGAAATCAATGCTCCCGAGTGCACGGAAATCGGTCAAATGTGCTTCTATCAAGCGGAGAGCGCTACGAAAATCTATGTTCCTTTGATTGAAGAAGTGCCTGACGGCGCGTTCTTGGGAACGGAAGCTCTCACCTCAGTCGACTTGCCCAATGTTGTTCGTTTCGGCGTCGGAGCGTTCAACGGAACCGGTCTCGAAAGCTTTACTTTCACTCAGAAAGAAATTGAGTCGATAGGCGACGGCGTGTTCGCTCATGCCAAAAACCTGCACGAGTTTACCAGAACCGTCAACGGCAAGACGACCGACAGCTTCAATCTCGGCTCCGGATACTTTGTGGAAGACGGCGTACTTTACGGCACGCTGCCCAACGGAGGATATCAGCTGCTTTCCTATCCCGCACAGAAGGAGGACAGAGTTTACACCGTTCTCGACAACACTGTGAGAATAGGCACCGGCGCAGGCGCGGGAAGCGATTATCTCGAAGTTCTCGTGCTGCCCAGAACACTCAAAACCATAGGCGACTCTGCCTTCTATGATTGCGAAAAGCTCAAAACCATAGAGTTCAGGTCGTATATCATGCCCGAGCTTGAAGGCATTACAACCAACGACTATAACAAGGTAGCAAACAATGTCGGAGAAATTTTCCAACCCGGAGAAAACATCGTTTACTACAATATGGCGTATGAAGCCGTTTGGTATCTGTACTTCAACCTCGGCGGACAGCTGGGAGTAGCCGAAGACATCGTGGCTATCGTGCCCGAAAACGGAGTTGGCTATGATAATTGGTTGACAAATTTGTATTTTGACTATATTATTAAAGGTGCGAATGCAAAAGCCGACGAAACCGTTGCTGCCGAAGAGCTGATAAATGAACTGCCCGACGTCAGAAGTATTACTCTTAAAGACGAGACCGCAATTGCTGCGGCGAGAGCGGCTTACAACCTGATACCCAACGCGCAGCAGAGGTCGATGATTACTTCGGCATACAACACTCTGGTTGCCGCCGAAGAGAGGATTCAGCAGCTTAAGTCAAGTTCTAAGGATCCAGGCGAGCCTACCGACCCCGAGACTCCCGTCGTAGACGAAAAGGACGAGACAATCAAAAAGCTGAAGACCACGGTTATCGTACTTGCAATCGTTGCCGGCGTGATTGCGCTTGGTTTCGTGGCTTACGTCGTATTCGACATTGTCAGAAAGAACAAAGCCGTATGCGCAGAGGCTGAACAACAGGTCGACGACAAGAAAGAAGAATAAGCTTTCCTTAACTCGACGGTGCTTTGGAATTTCTCCCCCGCAGGACCGAAAAGTCCTGCGGCGGGAAAGAGGAGAAATAGATGAAAAGCAAAAAATTTCTAATTGTTATTCTGATTATAGGCGTCTGTATGCTGCTTACGGGCTGCAAGCTTGTCGACCACAAGCAAAGGGAAGAAATTACCGATGCAGGCTATGTGTACGAAGCGGTGCTGGACTTCAACGGAGGCAGAGCGAGCAATTACGATTATATAAAGTATGCATGCAAGAGCGGCACGAAAATTAAAGAACCGGACACTATGTATCCCACTTTGACCGGCTATGAAATCATAGGCTGGTATGTAAAGCCTTCCGCGGACAGCGACGTTGCGGATATAGACAGCTGGGAAACATGGGATTTCTCTACGGATACGGTGACTGACAACATAACGCTGGTTGCCAGATGGAGAAGATTGCGCAGCTTTTCTTTTGGATATTATGACAATATTGTACCCGAAGGCGGCGGCGACGCTGTAAAAACTTGGGTGGAGCTTAGGAGTGTAAACAAGAGCATAGACGGGACTGAGTTTATTTGCGGAAATATAACCGAAAGCAATTATTCCAATATGAATTCCAAGCTCACCGACAAAACGCTTCTTAGCGGATTTAACTCCGAGCAACCTTTTTATGCCGACGAAGCATTGACTCAAGAAATAGCGCTGAGCAGTCTTGTTCATCCCGTTACGTCGGAGGAGGACCTCGACAGCAATCAGGAGAATGCTACTTACAGAATTTACTGCGAATATCTTGAAGGAACCTGGACTATTCTGGATTCGTCCAAACAAGTTACGCTTGGCAACGCCAATTATTATCTTTTAGGCGACATTACACTCCAGACCAGTCAGATGTATGTGGATTCGGATTTTAACAGAGAGGAGTGCACGGTTTCCAATCCTACGCTCAGATTTACGGGTACGATTAAAGGCAACGGTCACAAAATCATATTTGAAAAGCGTTTGCAGCCCATTTATCAGCGTCAGAGCACGTTGTTTATAGGATTTTTCGGAGTTCTGGACGGAGCGACGATTGAAGATGTGACGTTTGAAGGAATCGATTTCAGTTTGGCTTTGCCTTCGGGAACAAACCCGAGTATCAGATTCGGTTTTCTTGCCGGAAACATAATCAACTCCACACTCAAAAATGTTACGGTCAACGGTTCGCTGACTATCGAGAACACGGAAGGCAACAACAACGTGAACCAGCTGATAAGCGACGAACTGTGGTTCGGCCAGAAGGACGATGCGACGGTTGTTGACGGATGCAATTTCAACATTGACGTCGACGACAAACGTCCGAGCAATTCTTAAATCTTTAAGCTATGCGCTTTTAGAATAAAATCAAACGGAGGTTTCAAAATGAAAAAACTCAGACTCACAAGACTTCTTGCTGTGATTCTTGCGGTTATTATGGTACTTCCTCTATTTGCGGCTTGCAATAAGAACAGGAAGTACGATAATGAAAAGGACCAGCTGGTTGTCGGACTTGAAGAGCCGGACGGCGTTTTCAACAGTTTCTTCGCAACATCGGGAAACGACACCACGGTTGCAGGTACGGTTGCCGCGAGCTTGATAAGCATGGACAAAAACGCTAAAATCGTCTGCGGTCCCGAGTATCCCAGCGTTGCGTTGGATTTCATGCAGAAGGTTACTTACGACCCCAGCAATCCCAATGCGACGGAGGTAATTGACGGCGTAACCTACACGGATTATTATTTCGTGCTGAAAAACAAGGTTAAATACAGCGACGGAACGCCTTTGACTATCAAGGACGTGCTGTTCACCTATTATGTCTATCTCGACACCTCTTACATAGGTTCCAGCACGATGTATTCGACGGATATTATAGGGCTTCAGGCTTACAGAACGCAGACCGATGACGAAAACGCGCAGGAAAACCTCGATTATCAAATGCTGCAATCTGCTGTTTCAAGACGTAACAGCCTTGTTGAAGCTTACAAGGATATCAAAAAGAACGAATACAATGACAATCTTGTCGCTGCCAATCTCAGGGATGAATTGAGCTATACCGTAGACGATGACGGTGTGAGACACTATACTCTCAAGAGCACCATGCGCGACAAAATCAGAGAAGAGTATCCCGCTACGCAAGGTTCCGAAACCGAAATGGGCGTGGATTTGGCTGCCGACTATGAATATGTTGCCCAGACCTTCTATGAGGAATTGGAGACGGATTACAGCAACAACATGGGCGCCTGGGATACAGACGACCTTCGCGACCTCATACTCAACGACACGCAGATGTTCCTCTATGCCGAGGGCTTCATTGCTGACGAGCTGAACGATCAGGGACAATGGAGACCTCCTGCGAATCATCAGTACAGAGATTGGACGGATGACGACAAGGAAAGAGCAATAAACCTTGTTTTCCAAAACAAGATGCCCAACGAGTTTGAAAGCATCATCACCGCGTGGGGAACTGCCATGACGGTTTTGGACCAGTTCAAGGCGGAAGCATATACGTTCTATCTGGAAGCCAACAAAGGCAATGTGCCCAATATCAGCGGCATAACCTGGAACAAGCAGTGGCTTGCAGATGACCCCGCTTCAGTATATCTCGATGAAAGTATGGTTCCCGGTTCCGAAATATTCAACAAGGAAGCAAAGACCATAACAATCACAAACGACAACGGCGTGACCACCACCTATCCTTTGGCGGAGTACGACGCAAACGGAAATATTGTCAGCGGCTACGAGGTCATAAAAATCCGTATAAACGAGGTTGACCCCAAGGCGGTGTACAACTTCTCCATTTCTCCCATGCCCATGCACATCTATTCGCAGCAGGAGCAAATCGACGCGTGGGACGGCTTGACCAATTTCGGCGTAGCTATGGGAAGCATTGACTTTATGACCGATATGAGAGGGATTACCATACCCGTAGGCGCAGGTCCTTATCAGGCTTCCAATGCTGCCGGTACTGTAACCGGTTCCAGCCTGAAATATAAGGATTTCTTCACCGGTACGTCGGTTTATTTTGTGAGAAACGAGTATTTCTACACTCTGTTCAGCGGATGGGATTCTACAACTCAGACCGAAATATACAAGAAGAGAGATATGTCCAAGCCCGACGAGTTTGCTTATGTAATCTGCTCGGAGGAGGACGCAAAGTCCAACAATGCCAAAATCAAGCGTTATCATTACTATGTAATCAACTCCATGAGAATGTATTCCTCATTGCAGGCGGGAGATATTCATTACGCTACTCCCTCCGCCAAGCAGGATACCGTAAACGACCTTAACGTAAACAAAAAGAGCAGAGAGCAATTCGATTACGTATTGGTGGACAATCTCGGTTACGGTTACATCGGTATCAACGCCGGACAGAAGGGGCTTGAAAATGTCCACGTGAGAAGAGCAATTGCTCACTCTATCGATTTGCAACTGTTCCTCAATTATTATCCCGGAGGACTTGCGGAAATTATTTATCGCAGTATGTCGTCTGTGAGCTGGGCTTATCCCGAGGGACTGACGGAGGCTTATTATCCTTACGACAATACGGCAAACAGAGATAAAATAAGGGCCGAGCTTGACCTTGCGGTGGCGGACGGCTACCTCACGAGTGTGGGCAATGCATATTATTACAACGGCAAACCGCTCAAACTGACCTTTACTATATCCGGCGACACTCAGGACCACCCGGCTTATCAGGTGCTTTACAACGCTGCCGAGGTTCTCAACAACAACTTCGGTACCGATATCACCGTCAAAACGGATATTTCCGCACTGAAAAAGCTTGCAACGGGCAGTCTGCAAGTGTGGGCGGCGGCGTGGAGCTCCACGGTTGACCCCGATATGTATCAGGTTTACCACGAGGATTCCAAAGCCACCAGCGTGTGGAACTGGGGCTACAGAGAAATTTTGGATGACTCCAATGCAACTCTGTTCTCTTATGAAAGAGGAATAATAGACGTTCTCTCGAGATATATAGAAGAAGCGCGTACAACGCTTGACCAAAACTCCAGAGCCGAGACCTACGAGCTGGCGCTTGAGGAAGTAATGAAGCTTTGCGTTGAAATCCCGACATATCAGAGAAAGAATCTGTTCGTCTTTAATAAGAATGTTATTGACGCAGACAGCCTGCTTACATCCAACGATTCCGAATCCGTAAAACAGGTCACTCCTTATCAGGACCCTATGAGCAGAGTCTGGGAAGTAAGTTTTGTAAATCAAGACTGAACGATGCCTGATTTATAAAATTATTCGGGGGAGGGATACCTTCCCTCCCCCTGTAATATTTTAAGGAGCATATATGTTCAAATACATAGTCAAAAGATTGCTGCTTTCCATATTGATATTGCTGGGTATCTCTATCATACTTTACGTATTGATAAGATTGATGCCTGACGATTTCGTCAGCAAGCAGATACAGAATATTATCGCGGGAGGAAGCGAAGTCACCCAGGATATGATTGACGCCCTTTACGAGGCTTACGGACTTAACGGTACGTGGGCTGAAGGCTATATCAAATGGTTGGGAAACTTCGTTACCGGAAACTGGGGTGATTCCTTTGTTTATGCCCGTCCCGTTGCCGAGGTTATCGGTCAGTATATGTGGATATCCTTCGGTATTTCCGTTGTGTCCCTTATTTTCCAGTTCCTTATTGCAATTCCTTTGGGCGTAACTGCCGCTACGCACCAGTACGGCGTGGTTGACTATACTGTTACCGTACTTGTGATTATAGGCATATCGCTGCCGGCCTTCTTCTTCGGCAAATTTTTGCTGACTATTTTCGGCAAGGGCTACGGCGGTCTGGAAATTTTGCCTTCCAGCGGACTGACAGATCCGAGTCAGACGTTGACGGGCTTTGCCAAATTCGTGGATTTGATTTATCACTTGATACTTCCTATGTTTGTTTTGACCATTCTTTCGGTCGGCGGACTTATGAGACATACGAGAACCAATATGCTCGAGGTTTTAAATTCCGACTACATAAGAACGGCGAGAGCCAAAGGTCTGTCCGAAAAGAAGGTCGTCTACAAGCATGCTTTCAGAAACACCATGATTCCGTTGGTCACAATGCTTGCGGGTACTCTTCCCGGATTGTTCGGCGGCGCCATGATTACGGAGCAGGTGTTCAATATACCCGGTATCGGAAACAAGGCTTACAGAGCCATGATTGACGGCGACATACCTTTCACTATGTCGTACAATATGTTTATTTCCATTATGACAGTTGTGGGCGTTTTGCTTTCCGACTTGGCATACGGCTTGGTTGACCCCCGTGTCAAGATTGGAAAATAGGAGGAATGAAATGGAAGAAAAAGATAAAAATTTAGTTCAGGAAACCTCCGAAAACGCTACTTTGACGGAACAAATGGAGGAGGAAAGGGAGTTTCTTTCCGACAAGGCAAAAATCATGTCACCGGGCAGACTTGTGGCAAAAAGGTTTTTCCGCTCCAAGCTGTCGGTAATCGGTTTGGTAATACTTATCGCGCTTTACGTATTGAGTTTTGTCGGACCGTGGTTTACGGGTTATCATTACAGCGAAATAGACCAGAATCCCGGCAATATAAAATATACGATGGAATATGTTGAGGACGGAGATTACTGGCAGATTCTGGAGGATATTCCGACTCAAAATCTCAACGACCCTCCCAGTTCAAGACATTGGCTGGGCACAGACGGCAAAGGCCGCGACGTGCTGACCAGAACGTTCTGGGGAGGAAGAATTTCCATGACGCTGGGCTTTGTCGTTATTTTGCTGGAAGGTCTTATCGGTATCGTGCTCGGCGGTATTGCCGGCTATTTCGGAAAATGGGTTGACCAGCTCATCATGCGTATAGTGGATATATTCATGTGCGTCCCGACATTCCCGATTATGCTGATTGCCGGTACCTTGCTCGACGCTTATGAAATAAACGGTATGTCGCGTATTTACTGGCTGATGCTTGTTCTGACGATTTTCGGCTGGTCGGGTATTGCCCGTTTGGTGCGCGGTCAGATACTCATGTTGAGAGAGCAGGAGTACATGATTGCGGCGGAGGCGACGGGACTGTCTACGTCAAGAAAGATATTCAAGCACCTGATTCCCAACGTCATGCCGCAGCTTATTGTTTCCATGACGATGGGACTGGGCGGAATTATCATTTCGGAAGCCACGCTCAGTTATCTGGGACTCGGCGTTCAGGAGCCTTACGCTTCCTGGGGAACAATGATAAACGCCATCAAGGATATGGAAAGCGAGGTTTATCAGATTGCATATCAATGGATTCCGCCCGGAATCTGTATCATACTCGCTGTGCTGGGCTTCAACTTTGTAGGCGACGGCTTGCGCGACGCTTTTGACCCGAAAATGAAGAGGTAACGGTTATGGATGAAAAGAACAATAAAAATAATCTGGAAGTAACTGAGACCGCGGAGGAAAAGGTAGACAAGGCGGGCGAACAGACTGAGCAGGATGAAAACTTCTTCAAAAAGACCTGGAACAGGGTACGTAAGCTGTTCAAAAAGGACGAGGAAGTCAGCAAGCATTACATTTCCGCCAAGGAATCCCGCCGCATATCCAAAGAGAACCTCAAAATCACTTTGGAGTTTGAAAAGAAAAAACGCAGAAAAAACGTGCCCGAAAGCGAGTATCTCACAGTAATGAAGGACCCGCAGAATGTCGTTGAGTTTGACGACCTTCACACCTACTTCTTTACGGACGTGGGTGTGGTCAAGGCGGTTGACGGCGTTTCCTTCAATATACCCAAAGGGAAAATCGTCGGCGTTGTCGGCGAATCGGGCTGCGGCAAGAGCGTGACTTCGCTTTCGCTCATGCAGCTTGTTCAGGCGCCGCAGGGACAAATAGTTTCCGGCTCCATTCGTTTTGAAGGAACGGATTATTCTTACGACGAAAAACGCAACAAGATTCCCATTTACAAGCTGGATGAAAACGGAAATCAGGTTTTTGACGAAAAGGGTAAGCCTGTGATTGAAACAAACGAGTTCGGCGTACCGCAGTACAAAACCGAGCGCAAGGTTTTCGACATAGCCAAAATGCCCAAATACGAAATGCACCGTATCAGGGGCAACTTGGTCGCCATGATTTTCCAAGAGCCTATGACAAGCTTAAATCCCGTTTTCACAATCGGAAATCAGCTGGATGAGGTGACTCTGCTGCACGTTGAAGGCGCGACGAAGGAATACGCCAAAAAGCGCAGTATAGAAATGCTTGAGCTTGTCGGCATAGCCATGCCGGAAAACATCTACAAGCGTTATCCGCACGAGCTCAGCGGCGGTATGCGGCAGCGTGTTATGATAGCCATGGCGCTTATCTGCAATCCCGAGCTTATCATTGCGGACGAGCCCACGACGGCTCTGGACGTCACCATTCAGGCTCAGATTCTCGACCTGCTGCGCGAAATCAAGAACAAAATAAACGGCAGCATCATGCTGATAACTCACGACCTGGGCGTTATTGCCGAAATGGCGGATTACGTAGTTGTCATGTATGCGGGCAAGGTGATTGAGCGCGGCACCGCTCTGGAAATTTTCCAAAATCCTTTGCACCCTTACACGATGGGACTGCAAAAGAGCAAGCCTGCCGTAAACAAAAAAGTGGAAAGGCTTTACAATATTCCCGGACAGGTGCCTAACCCTGTCAATATGCCGTCCTATTGTTATTTCAAAGACAGGTGCGACAAGTGCATAGGCAAGTGCAACGGCGAATATCCTCCCATGATACAGGTTACGCCTACGCACAGCGTTTCGTGCTATCTCTACAACGAGAACAAAAAGGAGGGTGAATAAGATTATGGAAGAAAAGAAAAATCAAGCCCTCAACGACGCTGTTGAGAATGAAGAAAATGTGGCGGTCGCCGCCCAAAGCGCCCCTGCCTCCGACGACCTGTGTCTGACAGATGAGGAAAAGGGAAAGCTGCTCGTTGTAAGACATCTCAAAAAATATTTTCCGCTTAAAACGGACTTTTTCGGCAGACCTCTGACTTACGTGCGCGCTGTGGACGACGTTTCGTTCACCGTTGATGCCGGCAAAACAATAGGTATAGTCGGCGAATCCGGCTGCGGCAAGACGACTATGGGACGCACGATTCTGCGCCTGCACAGCGTCACCGACGGTCAGGTTATTTTTGACGGAAAAGACATAAGCAAGCTAAAACCCAAAGAGCTGCGTGCGATGCGTCCTCAGATTCAGATGATTTTTCAGGACCCGTATTCCAGTCTTTCGCCCCGTATGCCGGTCGGCGAAATCATAGGAGAAGCGGTGAGGCAGCACAATATAGTGCCAAGAGAGCAGTACAGGCAGCACATTCTCGACACGATGAAGAAGTGCGGCTTGCAGACTCACTACTTTGAAAGATATCCGCACGAGTTCAGCGGCGGTCAGCGTCAGCGTATCTGCATTGCGCGCGCGCTTGCCTTGAAGCCCCGTCTTGTCATCTGTGACGAGCCTGTTTCGGCGCTTGACGTGTCCATTCAGGCGCAGATAATAAATCTGCTTGAAGATTTGCAGCGCGACATGAATCTCACTTATATATTCATTTCGCACGACTTGTCCGTCGTGGAGCATATAAGCGATTTTGTCGGCGTCATGTATCTGGGCAGCATGGTGGAGTACGGACCTAAGGAAAAGATTTTTTCAAATCCCATGCATCCTTATACAAAGGCTCTGTTCTCGGCTGTGCCCGTGCCCGACCCGACTGTCAAAATGAACCGTATCATACTCAAAGGCGACATTCCGTCACCCGCGAATCCGCCTTCGGGCTGCAAGTTCCATACCCGTTGTTCGGAATGTATGGATATCTGTTCCAAGGTTGCGCCCAATTACATCGAGTACGAAAACGGTCACAAGGTTGCCTGCCATCTGTATTCACAGAATATCGGCGGCGATGAGTCGGACCAAACGACCGCTGCCGAAACGAGCGAAAACGCTTAAAAAACTTACTTTAAAAGCCCCGTGTTCAGCGGGGTTTTTTTATTGCTTTAAAATAAGAGAAATTAAACAATGTAATGGCTGTAAATTGGTTGATATGAAATTGAAAAATATTAAATAAAACACTTGACAATAGCTTTAATATGAGTATAATATAAAAATATACTTAAATTCAGTCTGCATGGAAGGGCAAGCGGAGAGTATATTTCGCAGACAAATACAAAAAGGAGAAGAGAGAAAATGAACAAGACGAAGAAGGCGTTGCAGCTGCTGCTTGTATTGGCTTTGACGGTACTGTGCTTTGCGGCTTGCGGAACAAGGACTCATACGGTGACGTTTCACACCAGCGGCGACGCAAGCATAACGCAGCTTGTGGCGGACGGAAAGAGCGTGTCCGAGCCAAAGGTTGTCTTAGGAGAAAACGAAGAAGTCATCGGATGGTACACGCAGGAAAACGGTGGTGAGCGGTTTGATTTTTCTATGCCCGTGACAGAGGACACGGAGCTGTGGGCAAGATATGGAAAAACGCATTACACGGTGACGTATGCGGTGTCCGCAGACGAAAAGCTTACGGAAACGGTCAGGGCCGACGGTAAGGCGACGGAGCCGAAGGTTAAGTGCGCGGACGGCGTATACATAGAAGGCTGGTACAATTCCGACACCTTTGCGCCCGCGACAAGGCATGACTTTGCAGCTGCGATAAACTCGGATACAACGCTGTATCCCAACTACGTAAACGAGAGCTACACGGTAACTTTTACGTATGCGGCGGAGGGGATGACGCCGCCTGCGGGAGGCAGCTTTGACAGGGACGGCGGAATAACCTTTCCTCAAGCGGAGACGAGAGTGGGGTACGAATTCAAGGGATGGAGCGACGGAAAAGGCTTGTATTTTTACGGAGATACCTATCCCGTGTCGGAAAATCTTCACGACCTGTCTTTCACTGCCGTTTGGGAGTACAAAACGGTAAAGGTGCGCTTTTTCGGCGACAACGGTATTCAGATAGGCGGGGATTTGACGCTGCCTTTCGGCAGTCAGATTATCGCGCCCGACGAAGACGCCGCGGCGCACAGACTTTATCCGCTTTACCGACTTTCGGGCTGGGACAAGGATTTGACGAGCGCAACCGAGGACATGGACGTGACGGCGATTTACTCTTATCAGGCGAGCGCTCTCGAGCTGTTTGACTTTGAACTCAATGACGAAGGAAACGGTTGGATAGTTTCAAAGTCGGAGGGCGTTCAAATGCCCAACGCCATAGCAATCCCCGACTCTTATGAAAATTTGCCCGTTGTGGGTATTGCCGACTTCGGCTTTGAAGCCATTTCCTATGCGTCGGGCACTTCCAATACAAAGTACGAGATTGTCGGCACGACGGCGGTCATACTGCCCGACTCGATAAAAACAATAGGAGTCAACGCATTCGGTCGCAATATCGGACTCGAAACCATAACGGTTTTCGATACCAACGAGCATTTTCTTTCCTTGTCCGACGGCTCCATGCTGGCGGATAAGGATGGCGCGTTGATTTGGGCAAGCCTTACTTTGACGGACGTCGTCATACCCCGAGAGGTTACCACAATACGCGACGCGGCGTTGTTTTTCGGAGGCGTTAGGATTCATCCTACTACCGGTATTTCTTACAGTTTGGACAATTCGACGCTTTTGAGCGTAACAATAAAAGGGGATGTGGAAAGGCTGCCCTCCGCAACTTTCGGCGGCTGCAAAAATCTGGCGGAGGTTGTGTTTGACGGCGGAACGGTAAAATACGTCGAGGGGTACAAAGAAAGCGGAGATTATCCCGTTTCCGATAAAAGAAACGACGGAGCGTTTGCGGCTTCTAACGGCAAGCTCAAAAGCATAGCTTTCCCCGAAGGCTTGATTTACATCGGGAGCGGCGCCTTTGTCGGACAGCGGCTGACAAGCGTCTCGCTGCCTGCGTCGCTGGAAACGCTGCAAGACAACGCTCTGTCGTACAACTCGTCATCGAACACAAACAGCTTGCAATCACTGACGCTTGCCGACGGCAACAAAAACTATGCGCTGGACGCAGGCTTCGCGTTTATCGAAAAAGGAGACTCGGGTGACAGGCTGATGTTCTGTGCGGCAGGAAAGGAAAACGTAGGCGCTTATGTAATTCCGTCTACGGTCGCTTCCCTCGTGGAAAACGCTTTCAACGGAGCTTCGACCATGACTTCCGTCACCGTTCCCGAAAGCGTGAGCCGACTTGAAAAAGGAGTATTCGACAGTTGTTCTGCGCTTACGTCGGCAGCTTTGCCCGCAACTCTAACGTCGATAGGCGAAGGCGCGTTTGCCTCCTGCTGGATGCTGGAAGAAATAAACCTTTCCGAAACGGCAGTCCGAACAATAGAAAGCAATGCGTTCTCTATGTGTTCTTCGCTTGTCAGCGTAAATTTGCCTGTCACGGCTGTGCAAATCGCCTCGGATGCTTTTTCTTACTGCGATATGCTGACCGAAATCAACGCTGCCCCTCAATCCGAATATTTTTCTACGAAGGACGGCTCGCTTTGCTCCGCAGACGGCAAGACGCTGTTGATTTATCCGGCGGGACTGCTTGCGGTAAACAACGGTGCGTTTGTCTCTCCCGAGGGTATTGAAGTGATTGTCGGCGGTTTGCTTAATCACATTTTTGGTGTACAGACCATTGAGTTTAAGGAAGGTGTAAAAACGGTCGAGGGGAATTTTGCTCCTTACACCACGGCGAGGACTGTTACTTTTCCCTCTACGATAGAGGAAATCGGTTACGGCGCTTTCAGCGGCAACAGAAGCGCGACTGTCTATATTTTCAACGGCGTTTCCGTACCCGCGATTGATTGTCCTTTGCCCACTTTCGGCAACGGAAGCGACCCCGGCAGAACACAGGTCAGGTTTTCCGTACCCGTGGACGCTTACGCCGACTGGTATCGGGAGCTGTTTATTCACGGATTGTCAGGCAGACTTACCACTCTCGACAATACTCTGCCTGTATCCAATTTCCGTTTTGTCAACACGGACGGGGACAATCTGTCCAACATTCAGGGCGCGGCAGTGGATACAGAGCCTGTTCCCGTGTGCGCGACGGCAAACAAATATTTCGCCGGTTGGTGGAGCAAGGACGGTTCGGCAGACGGCGATTGGGGAGAGCGGGCAATTTTCCCGATTACGGGCGTGGACGGAGAGTCCATTACGGTTTACGCACGTTGGGCGGACGCCGAGACAAAGGACGGCAGGAGCTTGCACACTGCTTACGAGGTGGATTTCAATGATTGGAGCAAGCTCTCCTTGTCGGACGGACGCTGGTATGTAAGGGTTCGCAATATTCAGACTACCGCCAACAACAGAGGAAACGTGTATATATATTTTGACGTAAACCGTTTCGGCAATGTGGTATGGTTCGATTATTATGAATTTGAAAACGAAGGCGTGACAAATTTGAACTACACCGTTGCCGCAAGAATTGCCACGGAATCGGGGTTTTCATCCTATCCTTTTGAAGCTTACGAAGCGGGACAGAAATACGAAGCGGTGTTTGTGTTTGAAATCAAGGGGATGACGGAACCCTGCGACGTATGGTTTTCCGCACAGTTTGCAAGAAATATAAACAGTGAAAACTATATTTCTCAGCCGTCTTGAAAAATCGGTATTTTTAAGGGGCGCTCCCGATAGGGGAGCGCCCCTTTCAGCCTGCCCTGAAAAAAATCCGCATGAGAAAAAACAAAATCGGATTAAACCTGAAAAAATTTTGCTGCAAGGATTGTTTTAGGGAAAATATGTAACGGTTTGATGTTTAAGCTAATCGAGCAGGCCAATGAAATTATTTTACAATTATTATTGGACAATTGTACAAATACATTTGAGTATGTTTGAAAAAATTTTGGTGTAGAATATGCACGGACTATAACTTGAATTTTGGCGATTATTATATTTGTTTATTTTTTAACAAAATTTTTATATCCGAATTTATCTTGATTTTTTCATAGACTGAGAATAATCGACAAAATTATGAATAATACCCGAATAAATGATTAAGTCATTTATTGTATGCAAGTCATAATATATTTAAACAGCATATTTTTTCTTATGGATATGTCGCAGATTGGCGCAATGTGAAATCCTGACGAAAGCGACTCCGATTGATGTAATTCAAACGCCGAAGGCGTTTAAATATCGAGGAGGTAATCCTATGGCTAAAAAGAAACGGTTTTTGTTGCTGCTACTCGTTTGCGTGGCGGCGGCTGCGCTGCTCGTGCTTGGCGGCTGCAAGCCGAAACCTATCGAGGAAGGTCCGGAAACGGGCGTTTACTATTGCGACGCCGACGGAGAGGAGTATCAAATTGTCTTAAACAGCGGCAGCAGATTTTCCTTTGTTGTTTTGGGCGACAACAAGTCGGGTACTTACGTTCTTGAAAACGGAGTTCTCACCCTGACTTTTCTCAAAGAGGAGGACGGGCAGCTCACCGCGTCATATTCCGACGGCGGGATTGAGCTGACGTACAAGGGGGAGCGGCTTGTATTTCTGCCCAAAATTACCTATACGGTGACCTTCGATACCGACGGAGGAAGCGCGGTTGAAGCCGTGTCCGTGGTAAACGGAAGGACTGTTGACAGACCTGTCGCGGAGCCGCAAAAGACGGATTGTGTTTTTGTCGGTTGGTATAGCGACAAAAACTTTACCCGACCTTACGATTTCGGTTCCGCAATCGTCTCCGACACAACCGTTTACGCAAGATTTGCCGCGGTAGTTCACGGACAGTCGGAGTACGCCGTGACTTTTGACTTGAATTACGACGGCGGCAAAACGAGCGAAGCGGAGACTGTCGGCGGCAAGCTGCTTGAAGTTCCGTCGCCCGAGCGCGAGGGATATATATTCAAGGGCTGGTGGATAAGTATGTACGAGGACAGGGACAGACTGTCCTATATGTACGCGGACGGAATGGTTTTTTGCGAGGACACCACGCTTTTCGCCCTCTGGCAGGAAAAGGGAAGCGCGGCTTTGCCTTTGGTTTACGTCGGCGCGGAGGGTGTTTCCTGGGACGGCGTCGGCACGGCGGTCAGGCTTAAAGTAGTCAACCCGCTGGGCGCAGTCATTGTCGACGAAACTATCGGCGCGACGGCGGGCAGCTCCAAAAAGCTGGATTTTGCCAACGGCATTGCAGGCGACTATGAAATCACGCTCACCGCGGGCGATGTCACGGTTTCAAGATACTACAAAAACAAGGCGCTCAACAGAGTGTCCGATTTTTCCGTTGCGGACAACGGATTGCTTATTTGGAAACCCGTGCCCAATGCTGCGAGATATTACGTCGATGTCGTGTGCGGCGACGAAAATCACGTTCACACTCATTTTGATAACGGCGCTTCGGTGTATTTCGATTTTTCAAACTGCAAAATGCGTTCTGAAGGCATTGTGTTTGTTGTTACCGCTACTGCGGAGGGCTATGCTTCGTCCGTTTCGAGAGCGTTTGTCTATCTGCGCAAGCTGCCCGTCGTAAGCGGACTGCATCTCGACACGGAGAGCGACCTCTTGGTGTGGGACGCGCTTGACGACGCTTCGGATTATACCGTGTCGGTAAACGGAGGCGCGCCCGTGTCCACGGGAGGCAGAAACAGTTTCAGCCTCAAAGAGTATTCCGGCGAAATTTCCGTCGCCGTGCGCGCGTATACGCCCGGTTTCGTTCCTTCGGACGAGGCGACGTTTGTCTTTGAAAAAAATCAGCTTGCCACTCCGTCGGGTATTGTCGTATCCGCCGACAGGATAAGCTGGAACGTCGTTGCCGACGCTACGTCGTACATAGTCAAGATTGACGGCAAAAACTTCGAGACTGACGAGAACTGCCTGCCGTTTTCGGACACCGACATTGCATGGTCGAAGGGCGGATATTATTCCCTCAAAATCAAGGCTGCGGGAGAATCCGAATCCAAGTGGAGCGACGAAACGGTTTTCGGCTGGCAGACGCAGGCGACAAACCTGCGCTATTTCAGAAACGTAATTTCCTGGGACTATGTCGCGGGCGTTTCCTCCTATGAGGTGAGGATAAACGGCGGTTCCGCATTCGGAGTTGCGGGCGGAGTCAACTTCGCCGAGATAAAACTGACAAAAGCGGGCGAAAACCTGATAGAGGTCAGATGCGCGGACGAAAACACCGAGGACGAAAGCGAGCCGGTTTGGACTTCTCTCAAGGTGTGGGCGCATACGTTGAGCTTGGACGCTATGGGAGGCGAAGCGGTCGCCCCGCTTTATCTGGCGGTGGGCGACAAGGCGGAGCTTGCCGAAACAAGCAAAACGGGCTACGACTTCGGCGGCTGGTACAACAAAGAGGGCGGCGCGGCGGCAAACGGCGCGGAGTTTTCCGAAAAATATTACCCGTTCAACGCCGACGTTGTTCTCTATGCAAACTGGGTTGCCCACGTTTATACGATAACTCTCGACTGCGGCGAGTTCGGCACGGTAGACGGTCAGCGAACGCTTACCGCCGAGGTGGCTTACGGCAGCGATTTCGTTCTGCCCGTGCCCGACGTAAATTACGAAATAAAGGTGTTTACGTATTGGTGCGCGAGCGCCGACGGCTACGGCGTCGCGTACACGGACTCCGAAGGCCGCAGCAGGATAAAATGGTCCCACACTTCGGAAGACATCGTTCTTTACGCTTATTATGTCGACGCAATCGATTACGTCAGAGACGGCGACGGTTACGCCGTCAAGGCGGGACCGAGAATCTCGCAGGTTACCCATCTTATTATCCCCGCGACGTACACTCCCGTGCCGACGGACGAAAATCCCAATCCCGAAACGCTAAAAGTGGTTTCCATTCAGGACTATGCGTTTCTCAACTGCACCAAGCTTGTGAGCGTAAGCATTCCCAACACGGTAAGGACAATTTCTTTGACCGCGTTTGACGGATGCAGATATATCGAGCGTTATGAAGTGCGTGAAATCGAGGGGGAAATCGACCCAGTTTACTTCGCGCAGGAGGGCACGCTTCTTTACAAAAACATCGTCATGCAGGGAGAGGTGGAAATAGCTCTCGTGCCCGCGACGTTTACCGGAAGCTACCGCATACCCGACGCGGTGACAAAAATAACTCAGAACGCTTTTGCCAAAACCAAGCTGGAAGAAATCATCGTTCCCGCTTCCGTCAAGACGGTTGCCCGCGCATCGTTTTCAAACAGCACGACGCTTAAATCCATTGTTTTCGAGCAGTCGATAACGGAGGAAATTCCGCTTACCATGAGCGACGGAGCAATCGTTTCCTGCACCGCGCTTGTAAATCTCACGCTGCCCGCAAGACTTAAAAAGTTTGAAAAGGCAGAGCACGAGATTTTCTCGCTGTTCGGAAAACTTGAAAATATAAACATCGTCGGCTCCTTCGACAACGCAGCCTATTCGTCAATCGACGGAGTGCTGTTCAACGCGGCAAAGGACACCCTGCTTTATTATCCCGCCGCGCACAACAAGGACAGCGGCGTTTACACGCTGCCGACGGCGGCGCTCAACATTGCCGAAAGGGCGTTTTATACCAACCCGTCTTCAACCAAAATCAAGAGTACGGTCAAAGAGGTGTATTTACACGCCAACGTCCGCACGATAGGGGCGGAAGCGTTTGCGGAGTGCGACAGTCTGACAAAGGTTGTTTTTGTCGCGAGCGAGCGCCCCGCAGGCACAATGGTTATCGGCAGAAGGGCTTTCGCCGATTGTTCCAAGCTTGCCGAGCTGGTTTTTGAAGAAAGCGGGACAATGTCAAGAGTTACGGAAACGACGGAACAAGGAGAAAAGGTCAGCTTTAAATTCGAATATACCAAAAGCTGCGGCGTTGCCCAAATCGGCGAGGAGGCGTTTGAGAGCTGCTCCTTGCAATCTCTGCTGCTGCCGTCCACGCTCACGGCGATAGGCAAAAACGCCTTTGCCGACAACTCGAAACTTAACGACATAGATTTGAGCCACGTGCGTTCAGACCTGCAATTCGGCGAATACGTGTTCAGAAACTGCCGTATGCTGGAAAGCGTGGAAATCCCCGACAACGTGGGTTATATTCCCTTCAATTCGGTGTTTTACAACTGTACCAAGCTCAAAACCTTTGTCGTGAGTCCCGACAATCCAAACTACTACGCCGACGAACAGGGCGTGCTGTACAACGCAGACGTGACAGAAATCGCTTATTACCCCGAAGGACTGACGGGCGACTACGTAATACCGAATACAATCAAGAGTATCGGCGGCGGCGTGTTTATCGGCAAAACCAATATAGTTAAAATCACCATACCCGCAAGCGTTGTCAACATAGGCAACAGCGCGTTTGAAAACTGCGCCAATCTTGCGGAGGTGTTGTTCGTTGAGGGGGGAGAGGAGCTTCTCACCATAGGCGACAAGGCGTTTTACCGCTGCACGGCGTTAAAGAGCATCAAATTGCCCGAGCGTACGCTGTCATTGGGTGAAAACTGCTTCGACGGAAGCGGCCTGTCCGATATAGATTTCGGCGGAGTCCGCACAATCGCGGCAAACGCTTTCGGCAACACCAAGAGCTTGTCCGTCCTCACAATACCCGCGTCGGTGACGGAAATAGGCAAATACGCCTTCCGCAGCTCGGCAATTTCCGAAATCAAATTCGCTCCGAGGGCGACGGGGAAGGAAGAAACGCCTTTTGAACCTCTCAAATTGGGCGAAAGCGTATTCACATACTGCGCGTCGCTCAAAAAGGCGACTTTCCCCGACGGACTGACGAGCATACCCGATTCGACGTTCTACAACTGTGCCGCGCTCACTTATGTTTACGTACCCAAAACCGTTGCCAACGGCGACGACGTGGTTGCGGGGGTAAGCGGCTTTGCGCGCGCAATCGGACCGCGCGCCTTCTATCACTGCGAAAGCCTTTCCGAAATCGAGTTCGGGCTTGGAGGCACGGGCGACCTTTCCTTTGCGGAAAGAGCTTTCTGGGGCTGCACGTCGCTCAAAACTCTCAATCTGCCCAACAGATTGCGCGGAGTGGAAAACGACTACGATGCTTTTCAGTTCGGGCTTAAACTCGCGGGAGGTTTAAGCAATCCCAACGCCGTCATGTGTTTCAGCGAATACGACGGACGCAACTGCGCCGCAGTCGAAAGCATAAACGTGGAGGAGGGAGGTCTTTACTTCTCCTCTTACGACGGAGCGCTGTATACGGCAGGCAGAAAGATGCTTGTGTTCTGCCCGCAGCAAAAGTCCGGCACGATAACAATCGCCAAAGAAGCGGAGACTTTCAGAGTCGGCTGCTTCTGGAACTGTCAGATTCTCTCCGCAATAGAGTTCGAGGAGGGAGGAACGGCGGATTTCGAGTTGCCGTCGGTAAGCGGCAGCTTCACCTATACGACGGACGCGCTGTTCTACAATTGCTACAAGCTTTCCTCCATAGCTTTCCCTGCGCGTCTCGTTAAAATAGGCGACAATGCGCTTTATTGGGGCGAGGCGATTGCGGGACGCTCGAACCACAACATTTCCGTCGTGACGTTTGCACCGGACTGCCGATTGAACGAAATAGGAAAAAGCGCGTTCAAAAATTGCAAAATTAAGGAAATAGAGCTGCCCGCAAGCGTGACGACATTGGGGCAAAAGCCCTTTGAGGGATGCAGCATAGCGCGGCTTGTGGTGCCCGACAGCCTTGCGTCGGACGGTTTTACCGACCTTGTGGCGGGCATATCGGGACTCAAAAACATCGAGTGCCGTTCTACCTGCAAAAACTTCACGACGGTTGACGGAGTGCTTTTCTCGAAAGACGGAACGGAGCTGGTTTTCTGCCCCGCCGACAAGGTCGCGGAGGTTTACACCGTGCCTGCCGACGTGCGGAAGATAAGCGATTACAGCTTCAAGGACAACGTCGGCGTCAAAGCCGTTGAATTTGAAAGCGCGGAAAGCAGTCTGACGATAGGCGCTTACGCCTTCCAAAATGCGGCAATAGTGTCCGTTACGCTGCCCGAAAGGCTTGTTTCGATATCCGACAGAGCCTTTTCAGGCTGCGCAATGCTTGCGCGCGTGACATTCGAGCCGCAATGCAGGCTTACGACTCTGGGAAATTACGCCTTTGAAAAGTGCGCGTCTCTCACGGAAATATCCGTTCCCGACCTGACGACAAGCATAGGCATCTACGCGTTTTCCGAGTGTTCGTTGCTGGCAAACTTCAACCTGGGCGCAAACAGTCAGCTAATCACCATCGGTCAGCACGCATTCAGAAACTGCTCGGCTCTTGTCGAATTTACCGCGCCCGCGACGCTTGCTTATCTCGGCAAGCCTACGACGGCAGACACGGTGACGGAGAAAACAAGCTCCTACACCTTCTACAACTGCAAGCAGCTTGCAAAGGTTGACCTGTCCGCGTGCTCGGTTGAATATATCGCGATGTACACCTTCCAACATTGCTCCTCGCTTGCAACCGTTCTGCTTCCGCAGGGGCTCAAAGGCATAGGGCAGTATGCGTTTCAGAATTGCGTGAAGCTTAGCGAAATCACTTTGCCCGAAGGACTTGTTACGATAAACGGTCAGGCTTTTTCGGGGTGCGGTCAGTACATTGAAAAGACGGGACTAAAAACGGGACTTAAATCGATAACCGTTCCGTCTACGGTAACGACGATAGGAAAATCCGCCTTTGAGGAATGCGCCGCCCTCGAAGAAGCGACAATCAAGAGCGTCGTTGTGGGCGAAAATATGTTCGCCGACTGCGTGTTGCTCAAAACGGCAAACATCGGAGCGACGACGGAAAGCATAAAGGCTCTCGCCTTTTCCGGCTGCGTCTCTCTCGACAAAATAAATTTGCAGAGCAATGTTCTCAACGAGATAGGAAAGGGAGCTTTTCAGAATACGGCGATTACCGAATTTACCGTTCCCGATACGGTGGACACGCTCGGAGCGGGCACGGTTTCCGACTCCGGAGCCAAGGACGGCATTTTCAACGGTTGCAGTCAACTCAAAACCGTGACAATCGGCGTAAATGTCGAGACAATTCCCGACTGTATGTTTGCCGACTGCGAGTCGCTTTCTTCCGTCGTTTTCAAGGAAAACGGCATGGTTAAAATGATAGGTAGAATGGCGTTTTTCAACTGCCGCTCTCTCAAAGAGATTGTGCTGCCGTCTACGCTCACTCAGTTGGGATACACCTCTTCTTATACGACAAGCACGAAAAATTGCAGAACCTTCGAGGGTTGCGGTGCGCTGCTGTCAATCAATCTGCCCGCGGCAGTCACAAAAATCGGACAGGGGCTGTTCAAAAACTGCACGTCGCTGGAAGAAGTGGTTTTCAACGGCAATGCTTTGGAATTTATCGCAATGAACGCTTTTGCGGGCTGTTCGTCTCTGACGAAATTTGTATTACCCGCTCTGAGCGGCTCGTTCTCGCTTGGCGCGAGCGCGTTTTCGGGTTGTTCGTCGCTTGCGGGCATCGTTCTGCCCGACTACGTAAAGACAATACCCGACAACGCGTTTCTCGACTGCGTTTCCCTTGAAACGGTGCTTATGCAGTCCGATGCGGCGGGCACGGTAGGGGCAAGCGCGTTTGCAGGCTGCGTCAAACTTAAAAACGTGACGCTTTCCGACGGAATCACTCAAATCAAGCAAAAAGCTTTCCTGAACTGCGCCGCGCTTGAACAAATAACTCTGCCGCAAAGCCTGACCAAGCTTGGCAACGGCTCGACGACAAGCAACGCCGGTTACGGCAATGTATTTGAAAACTGCGTCTCCTTAAAGGAGATAACGCTGCCCGAGGGCGTGAGCATTATAGACGTCGCCACCTTCAAAAACTGCGAGTCGCTTTCAAAAGTGACGGTAAGCGGCGCTCTTACTCTGATAAGGGAGGACGCCTTCGAGGGGTGCGGCAACGTCGAATTTTGTCTTGCCGACGGCAACGTCAAAACCGAGATAGAGGACAACGCCATATATGCCGAATATACGGATTCCTTCTATACGATAAACGCCAACGGCAACAACACGACCTCCGTCAAGATTACCGGAACGGCTCTCGTGCATTATTTCGGCAAAGAGTCGACGCTGACGGTAAGGGACGGCACGGAAATCATCGCAAGGGCTGCGTTGAGGAACAATTCAGTTGCGGAGGAAGTGGTTTTGCCCGCGTCGGTGAAGTATATCGACGACTTTGCGTTTGCCGGCTCCGCCGTCGGAAAAATCAATCTCGAAAACGTCGATTATATCGACGGAAACGCTTTTGAGGGGTGCGCGCAGCTGACTTCCGTGACGCTTACTGCGGAGGTTGTTTATTCCAAAGCGTTCCTCAACTGCACGGGGCTTGAAGAAATCAAGCTTGACGGCACGAAATTCATCAATAGCAATGTGTTTCAGGGGTGCATTTCATTGACTTCCGTGACCGTGCCTGCAAGCGTAATAGCTTTGAAAGCCGAGGCGTTCAAGGACTGCACGAGACTTGAAACGGCGGAAGTAAATGTGGGCAATCTCAACGGAACGGTGTCAAGCAGCGGTACGGCGGGGAACGGTTGGTTCAAAGGCTGTACGTCCCTTAAATCGGTGACGTTTGCCGACGGATTGCTGAGACTTGAAAATTATCTGTTCGAGGGCTGCACGTCCTTGACGACAATCAAATTGCCTGCGACGTTGCAGCGTCTTTCGGCGGGCTACGGCGCGTTCAAAAACTGCACCTCTCTTGTAAGTCTTACAATCCCCGCAGGCGTGACGGCAATAGAAAACAACGAATTTGTCGGCTGCGCCTCACTCAAAGAAATCATTTTCGAGGGCAGCGTAACCAAGATTGGAAACGCCTCGTTCGACGGCTGCGCCGCGCTGGACACAATCGACCTGTCGCAGGTGAACTCAGTCGGCAACAATGCGTTCAGGGGCTGCGCAGCGCTGGAATACGTCAATCTGCCGCAGGCGGCGACGCTCGGCGCAAACAGCTTTGAAAGCTGCTCGGCTTTGAAGGAAGCGAGCATTCCCAAAGTGGCGAAAATAAGCAATTACGCGTTTTCAAACTGCGGCAAACTCGTCTCCGTGTCGGCGGCTGCCGCAACGGAAGCAGGGGACTTTGCCTTCTTTGGCTGTGCTTCGCTCGAAAGCATAAGCCTGCCCGAATTGAAAACTTTGGGCAAAAGCGCGTTTGCGGGCTGCTCGTCCCTCAAAGAATTTGTCGCACCCAACCTGACCTCAATAGGAGATTACGCTTTTTGCGAGGTTTCAGAGTCGGAGGACGGAACGAGCGTTTACAACGGCTGTCCGTTGACGGGCTTGGATTTGACAAATGTCACGTCCGTCGGCAAATATGCGCTTGCCGGCTTGACTCAAATAAAGGAGCTTGTCATACCGTCGGGTGCAATGAGCGTGGGCGAAGGCGCGTTTGCCGGCTGGACGGAGGAGCAGGTGATTCGCATTGACATGTCGGAGGAGGACTGCGACTGGACGGAGGGCTGGAACAGAGATATGAAAGCAACGATTTACTGGAAATCTGCCGAAACGGAGGCAGAGGCTTAAAGGGGAAAGGCGGGACGGACTGCTTGCTTGCCCGTTCCGCCCCGAGCCGCCGCTTGCGACAGGCGGCTTGACTTGAAATAAAGGAGATAAAAAATGTCGGTAAAAAATTTATTGTCCGAATATCGCAAAAGATTATCCAAAGAAGCATGGTTGAAATCGATTGTCTGGGGCGCGGTTTTTGCGTTTGGCGCAAACGCCGTCGCCGCACTTGTGACCTGGTGCCTGGGAGTAAAAAGTTTGAAACTCGTTTTGTGCGTGTCCCTCGGCGTTTTCGTCGCGGTTTGGGCGGCTTCGTCGGCTTTGCTGTATTTTCTTAAATTCCGCCCCACGTTTAAGGACGTCGCGCGGCGCGTAGACGGGCTGGGACTTGAAGAAAGAGTTATCACCATGACGGAATATGAGAAAAAGGAGGACTTTTTCGCCAAAAAGCAAAGACAGGACGCTGCGGCAAAGCTTAAAAGCGTAAAATCGGGAAGCTTAAAAATAGTCGTATCCGCGGCAAGCATAATCGTTGCCTGCGTGATGCTGTTGACTGCCGGAGCCGCGACCACTGCGAGCGCGCTCAGCGCAAAGGGCATTATCAAAGATTTGCCCGGCATAGTGGAGCCTATTTTCAATCCCGAGGTTTTTTATACGATTATTTACGAAGTCGAGGGAGAGGGAGAAATCGAGGGCAACGCGGATCAGCTTGTGCTAAAAGGCGGAGACGCGGAGCCTGTGCTGGCTGTTGCCGAAGACGGTTGGGCTTTTCTGTGCTGGTCGGACGGCAGCGAGGAGCCTTACAGACATGATAAGGAGGTAATGCCCGACGGAGAGTTTTCGGAGGTGGACGAGGACGGCAATGTAATAATAACCTATTTTGCCGTGTTCATGGAGCTTGAAGAGTCCGAGCAGGACGGAGGCGGCGGCGAAGGAGACGAGCAGGAACAGGAGCAGGATCAGGCTCAGGACCAACCCTCCGACGGCGAGGAGCAGGAGCAAGAGCAGCAGCAAACGGACGGCGACGGCGAAAGCAAAGACGGCGACGGCAAGGGCGGAGAGTATCAGGACTCCAACAAGGTCATAGACGGCGACCAGTACTACGGCGACAGATTGGAAGAATATCTGGCGTTGGCAGAGGAAATTCTGGAAAACGACGGCGAAATACCCGACGATTTGAGGGAATTTATCGAGTCGTACTACGGAACAATCGAATAAAAGAGGTCTGCTTCTCATTAAGATTGAAAGATTCTTGCGGCGGGGAGCGCGAAACGCTCCCCGCTTTAAACGCGAAAAAAGCTGAGACTTTGAAAATAAAACGGACAAGGTGAGACATTATGGATTTATTGGTTCCAATAGGCTTGCTGGGCTTAATCGGGCTGTTGATTTTGTTGATTATTTACATATTGAAGCCCAATTATCAGCAGAAATTTGTTTCAAGCACTTATATATGGAAATTAAGCCTTAAATACAGAAAGAAAAAAATCCCGATAAACAAGCTGAGAAATCTGCTTATTCTGCTTTGTCAGGTGCTGATTTGCATAGCCGCCGCTTTGATTTTGTCAAAGCCCGCGGTCGTTGCCGAGACAAGCGTCGGACAGAACGAAAAAATAATAATCGTGGACGCTTCCGCGAGCATGCTCGCTTCCTGCGAGAGCTCCGACGACACGCGCTTTGACAGGGCGTTGAAAAAAACGCGCGAAATCGCGGACGAAACCTTAAAAGACAACGGAACGGTAACCGTTATTCTTGCGGGAGAAAAAGCGTCGTACGTGGTTAGGCGCGCGGGCGCGGGAGAGCTGTCGGAAATAGACGCATACATAAACGGAATGCAGTGTTCTCTGTGCGAGGGAGACGTGGACGGAGCCATGCTTTTGGCGGAGGAAACGCTGCGCTACAACGCCGATTCCGAAATTCTGCTTTTGACGGGCACGACCTACGTCAACGACGCCGAAAACGTGACAATCGTGGACGTTTCCGACCGATACGAGTGGAACGTAGCCGTGCTGAGCGCGTCGGCGAGACTCGAAGACAACTTTTATACCTTTGAAATAGAGGTTGCGTGTTACGGCTTGGACAAGGCTTTCGAGGTGTTCTGCGAGGTGGGCAACGTAAACGGAAAGGGAGAAAAAATAACTCTCCCCGTGCAGACGGTAAACGGACTGGACGGCATTCCGACCAAAATAGTTTACACCTCCGCCGCGCGCAATCTCGGACAGGACGTGATTCCCGTGCTTCTCACCGAAAACGAAAGAATTTACTCTTTCGACGAGGCGTATATACATATTGACGAAGCGGATTCGCTTTTGCTGGACAACGAGTTTTTCATTTACGGCGGATTAAGGCCGACGGTAAAGATTCAGTATTACAGCACGGCGTCAAACGTCTTTTTCGGCGGCGTGTTGAGGACGCTCAAAGAAAAGACTTTCGGCAGCTGGAATATAGAAATAACCGAGGTCAAGGGCAAGGATACGCCTGCAACCGAGGGATTTGATTTTTACATATTCGAGCACACCGTGCCCAAAGTTCTGCCAAAGGACGGAATAATTTTTTTGGTCAATCCCGACAGCTCGGCGGACGCGGGCTTCTCGATTGTGAGAAGAAACGTGCAGGTGAACGATTACGACGGAGACGGCGCGTCTCTTGCTATCGGAGACGGCGAGCATCCTCTGGTGCGCTACATGGACGTCGAGGGAATAAAGGTAACCCAATATTCTCAGGTGGACGAAGCAAGTCTGGAAAGATACGACGTGCTGATGTATTACGAGGGCAATCCCGTGTTCTTTGCAAGAAACGAAGCCGATTCAAAAATCGCCGTGATGACTTTCAGTCTCAATATGTCCACTTTGGCGCTCAGCGTGTATTATCCCATTCTCATTTACAATATGTTCAATTATTACCTGCCGTCTACCTTAACGGAGGATTTGTGCGACGTTTACGACACGATAGAGGTAAACGCGAGGGGCAGCGATTTGATTGTTACCGCCCCTGACGGCACGGAGCTGCTCTTCGGGGAGTTTCCCGCAAAGCTGTACGTAGAAAGCTTCGGAACCTACACCCTGCGTCAACAGCTCATTTCGGGAGAAATCGTGGAAGAAAAATTTTACGCCAAGGTCGCCGCGTCTCAAAGCGACATAACGCGGGAGGACGTTTTGAGCGTTCCCTTTGCCGCAAACGGCGCGCAAAAAATCATAGAGGATTTGCTTGTCTGGTTTGCCGCGGCAATCGTCGCGCTTATGTTTTTGGAGTGGGCGCTGCACTCGATTGAAGGGCTGTGACCGTGGAGGCTGAAAAATGTTGAATTTACAAGTGAATTTTTCCTGCGCATGGCTGCTGCTGCTTATTGTGCCCGCCGTGCTTCTTACGCTTCTGCCTTACTTCAAGCTGTCGAAAAAATTCAGAAAAACAAGAAATAGAATTTCCTCCGTCGTGCTGCACCTGACTGCGCTTGTCCTGTGTATTTTCGTGCTGTCGGGCATGACATTCGATTACGAGGTGCACAACTCGGAAAACGAGCTTGTGCTGGTGGTGGACGCTTCTTACAGCACCGCCGAAGAAAAACAGGCGAAGGACGATTTCGTGCGCAGCGTCATAGAAATGACCAACACCGACGTTTACAGCCTCGGCATAGTCACCTTCGGCTTGAAGCCCGTGTGCGCGGTGCCTCTTACCGACGACTTGCGCAACGCTTTCAATCTGTATCAAAACTCCTTGCAGCCGGACGTCACTGCGACGGACATTTCGTCGGCGTTGGTTTTTGCAAGGGATATGCTTACCCATCCCGAATCCGCAAAGATAGTGCTTTTGAGCGACGGCGTGGAAACGGACGGAAAAGCCTCCTCCGTTGTCAAATCGATTGTTGCGGAGGGCACGCGCATTGACAGCGTTCTGTGCGGCTCTCTGTCGGGAGAGGACGAGATTCAGGCGCTCTCGGTGGGGCTGCCCGACAGCAATATTTTGAGAGGCGAGCAGTTTGAAATTACTCTTTCCGTTGCAAGCTCGAGAAAAGGCGAAACGCCCGTCACGGTGACGTTGTTCGACAACGGGGAGGAGTGTCAAAGCGTGTCCGCATCCGTCAGGGAGGGCGTGCAGGATATCGCAATTCCCCATTCGCTTGAAGAGGAGGGACTGCACGCGCTGCGGTTCAGGGTAGACGCCGACGCAGATGCCGTTTCGCAAAACAACGAGCTTTATTCCTATATGTATCTAAATCTTTTCGACAAGGTGCTCATTGTGGAGAGCAGCGAGGGTATTTCCCAAGAGATTTGCGCGCTGTTGGAGGGCTATGAGGTGACGACGGTTCGTCCCGACGAAAGCAGCTTGCCCAAGACGCTTGACGAGCTTTGCGCCTTTGACGAGGTAATCCTCAACAACATAGCCAACTCCGACCTGCCCGAGGGCTTTGACGAGATACTCAACCGTTACGTTTACGAGGCTGGCGGCGGACTGTTCACCGTGGGCGGAAGCGAGGGCGGCGACTCCGAAAAGGCGCACGCCTACAACAGAGAGGATATGGCGGGCACGCTTTTGCAGCGTATGCTTCCCGTCGAGGCGATAGACTATACGCCGCCTCTCGGCATGATGATAGTCATAGACGTTTCGGGCAGTATGTCTTCGGGTACGGACGTCGGCACGGTTCAGAAAATCGACGCCGCAAAAAACGCGGCGGTCAGCATGGTCAGAGATTACACCTGTTTAAACGAAAGGGATTACTGCGGGGTTATGACTTTGAGCGACGACTATACCGAGGACGCATCGCTTTTGCCCATGACGCGGCAGGACGAAATCATAGAAGCCATTTACGGCGTGGAAAAGGGCGGCGGAACGCTGTTTACGCCGGCGGTCAATCATGCGGGCATGGCTTTAAGAGCCTTGTACACGAGCGGCAGAATCGAAAAAATGCACGTCGTCATGATAACCGACGGAGGGGCGGCGGACTATGAGGACTACGTAAGCAGAGTGGAGCATTTCAACAGTCTTGGAGTTACATATTCCTTTATCGCGATAAAGGCGACAAGCGCGTCTATGGAGCAGCTCAACGAAGCGGCGAAGGTTGGCGGCGGCAAAGCGTACAATGCGGACGCGACGGATTTGACGGGCGTGCTTAAAGACGACATACGCATACCCGAAATAAAAGAGGTGGAATTCAGGGAGTTTGTGCCGAATATAAACCCCGATTCCTATTACTCGACAGTCATATCGCAGGAGGAAATGCCGGCGCTTTACGGCTTTTACGGAACAAAGAAAAAAGACGATGCGGAGCTGGTGCTTTCGGGAGAGTACAACGTGCCCGTTTACGCGCAGTGGAAATACGGCAACGGGACGGTTGGCAGCTTTATGTGCGACCTTGACGGCACTTGGTCGGCGGATTTTCTGAGTGCGGAAGGCAAGGGCTCGGAATTTCTGCTGAGCGTAATAAACAAGCTGTTTCCGACTGAGGACATTCGCCCGAAAAATCTCGACGTGGTTTTAAGAGAGGAAAACTATACCACTCAGATAAGCATTTACCCCAAAATCGAGCTTAAAGAGGGGGAAAGCGTGGAGGTGTTGCTGGAAAATCTGACCTCCTCGGACGCGTCCGCGCAGCTTACCGCGCCTTTGGCGGAGGAAAAATACAGCCGCGCAACTTTGTTTGCCGCGGAGGCGGGCGTGTACAGAATAACGGTGCAGAAAAAAGGCGCCGACAACGCGCCTTCTGGCAATCCGTGTGTGGTTTACAAAACCTTTTCCTATTCGGAGGAATTTAATTTGCTTGCAAGCGACACGGACGGAGCCGAGGTGATGGAAGCAATCGCCGTATCGGGAAACGGCAAATACGAGCTTTTGTCGGAAAAGGACGCGGTAACGGTCTTTCAGGGGTTTAAGGAAACTTTGGAAAAAAGCTTCGACCCGCGCTTCCTGTTTATAATAACGGCTCTTTGCCTGTTTCTGCTTGACATAGCGGCAAGAAAATTCAAATGGAAATGGCCGCACGAGCTGATAAGAGAGCGCAGAGAAAAACTGCGGGACGCAAACGACTCTTCAAATCGAAACGAAGCGAGGAAAAAATGATGAAAAAACTTAGAGCGCCTTATCTTTTGATTTTGATTTTTTGTATGCTTGCGCTGGCGGGCTGTTCGGGAGGGCTTGGCAGACCGTCGGATTTGAAGGTAAACGAAACCGATTGGGTATTGTCCTGGTCTCCCGTCGAAAACGCAACGGCGTCCACGACATACATAGTGGAAATAGACGGCAGGGAATACGTAAGCAGCAAAACCTCTTATTCGCTCGAAGGACTCGAAGAGGGCAGCTACAAAATCAGAGTGAAAGCAACCGACGCGTTGGGACAGACGGGAGACTCCAAATGGTCGGACGCCTTTGTGTTTACCAAGCCTTACGAAAACGGGCTTGTCTACACGTTGACAAACGCCAACACCGAATACGAGGTTACCCGTGTGGGAAGCGCGAGAGGAGATATAGAAATAGGCGACGTTTATCGGGGCAAGCCTGTGACGAGCATAGCGGAAAAGGCGTTTTACTCGTCAAGCGGAGTCAAAAGCATAGTCGTCGGCAAAAACGTCAGGGAAATCGGAGACTACGCTTTCACCAACTGCTCCAATCTCCAATCCGTGACGCTGCCCGACGGGTTAAGCGAGCTTGGAGAGCACGCTTTTCAGGGCTGCCGCGCGTTGCAGAGCATAAAATTGCCCGACAGTCTCAAAGAAGTGAAAAAGAGTTCTTTTCAGTATTGCAGAAACATGACGTCCGTCGATTTGGGCGGCGGTATCCTTTCTGTGGCGGCGTCTGCGTTTTCCGATTGCGACAAGCTTTCCGAGCTTAAGGTGCCGGACAGCGTGCGCACGCTGGGCGAAAAGTCCTTTTACGGCTGCGATCTGCTTGAAAGCGTGACGCTCGGCGCCGCAGTCGACAGCATAGGAGAGGGAGCGTTTGCCTCCTGCGTGTCTTTAAAAAGCTTTGCCTTAAACCAAAGACTGTCCGCTATCGGAGCAAACGCCTTCAACGGCTGCGTCAAGCTGGCTTGTTTCGAAACGCCCGACAGCGTCGTTTCAATCGGCGAACAGGCGTTTTTCGGGTGTCAGTCCCTGTCGGACGTGGTTATCGGCTCGGGCGTTAAGCAAATAGGGGCGTTGGCTTTCGATTCTACCGCTTTGAGTCAAAGCGCAAGCGGCATAGTTTACGCCGACGGGTGGGCTGTTTCTTGCAGCGCGACGCTTTCGGAGCTTAATCTTTTGGCGGGCACGCGCGGAATCGCCGACATGACATTTGCGGGGCGCGCAATCACGGAAGCCGTGATTCCCGATTCCGTCAGGTTTATCGGAGACTACGCCTTTTACAGATGCACAGAGCTTATGTCCCTTGACGCTGGGAACGGCGTGGAGCGCATAGGCAGATACGCTTTCGACGGCTGCAAGGTGCTGGGCAGGGGCTATTTTTCTCTCGGCAGCAGCCTTAAAAACATAGAAAGCTATGCTTTCGCGCGCTGCACCGATTTGGGCAACAAGGCGTATATGGGCGACGTCAGACTGCCTTCGTCGGTAGAATCCATAGGCACCTACGCCTTTTACAACACTGCGGCGTGGAATGCCGTAGACAGCGGATTGATTTACGTCGGCAACTGGGTAGTGGGCTTTAAGGACGGGCAGGAAAGCGTGAGCATAACCATAGCCGACGGAACGGTCGGTATATCCGATTACGCCTTTTACAAAAAGACGGGTTTAGGCGCGGTGACGGTGCCCGACAGCGTAAAATACATAGGCTACGGCGCGTTTTACGAGTGTTCTTCTCTTTCGAGGGTGTACATGGACGTATTGGCGAGCAATCTCCTTGAAATAAGCGACTACACCTTTTACAAATGTTCGAGCTTGAAGCAGGTAGACATTCCGCTCGAAGTGGAAAAAATCGGACGCTCCGCGTTTTATAAAAGCGGAGTTGTGGTGGCGAAAATTCCCGATTACGTGAAAGAAATCGGAGCGTATGCCTTTTACGGCTGCGAAAACCTCATCGAAGTGAGCTTCGGACAGTCCGCGCGGCTGGAAACCGTGTCGGACTATGCGTTTGCAAACTGCGCGTCGCTCGGTTCGTTTTCCGTCCCGTCTTCCGTTTTCGACATAGGAGAAAAGGCGTTTTCGGGCTGTTCGTCGCTTGTTTCGGTTGCGTTGGGCGAAAATCTGACCCGACTCGGAGAGGGCGCGTTTTACAATTGCGCCGCGCTCGAAAGCATTGTTCTGCCCGACAGTCTCAAAGAAATCGGCGACAAAACCTTTTACAAATGCGCGTCGCTTGCTTCGGTGACAATGGGCAGCGTCGAAAGAATCGGCGAATATGCCTTTTACTCCTGCAATTTGCTTGAAAGCGTTGTTCTGCCCGCGTCGCTGCGCAGCTTGGGCAGCTACGCGTTCAGAAGCTGCGCGTCGCTTAAATCGGTTACGCTCAGACAAAGCGTGGAGGAAATAGGCAGCCATGCGTTCAACGGCTGCAAATTTCTCACGCTTTACTGCGAGGGCGAAAACGCGGGGGAAAAGTGGAGCGCTCGCTGGAACTCGGGCTATCGTCCCGTAGTGTGGGGCTGCGATTTGTCCGAAAACGGCGATTACGTGCTGTCGTTTACGGTAGGCGAGTCGTCAATTGAAAACAAAACGGCAAGGAACGGATTTTCCGCACCTTACAGAGAGGGATACCGATTCGACTGCTGGACGGTAAGTACGGCGGAGGGACAAAAAACCTTTGCCGCGTCACTTACGGCGGATTTGCCGCAGGGCGCGCTTGCGGTTGCGGAGTGGAAAACAGCCGCGACCGATTCGGAAAATGAAACGGATACTGCTGCGGAACAATCCGAAGCATAAAACTACTATTCACTTTTCAGACGGAGGTAAGAAAAAATGAAAAGAAGGAGCAAATGTACGGCATTTTTGATTGTCGCATTGGCGTTGCTGCTTGCGTGCGCGCTGCTTGCGGGCTGCGAAAGCAAGGTAACGCTCAAATTGGTGACGTATGACGGCAATTTTACGGTGCTGGAAGGCAAAGCGGGAGAAATTGCGGATTTCCCCGCAGTTACGCGCGACGGATACGCGCTCGAAGGCTGGTATGAGGACGAAAGCTTCGTCGGTCAGCCCGTCGGTCAGGCGGTATTTGAAAAGGACAAAACTTATTACGCCAAATGGGTAAAGACGTATGCCGTCACCTTCGAGCTTGACGGCGGCGCTATGGAAACCGCTTCGGTTTTTCTGCCCGAGGGGAAAGGACTCCTTGCCGCGCTGGACGGACTTGTTCCCGTCAAGGGTGAGTACCGCTTCGGCGGCTGGTATATCAACGGCAGAGCGCTTGCGGAGTCGGACAAAATGCCTGCGTCGGACATTGTGCTGACAGCCAAATACATGGCGGAGTACAAAATAAACGTATATTTGCAGGAGCTTAATCTTGCCGACTATGCTTTCGAGGAGGGCTATTCTTCGGGCTATGCCCTAATCGGAGAGGAGTTTTCTCCCGAGCTTTCGGTAAAAGGCTTTTCTTTGAGCGGCGGAGCGGAGCAGTCCCGCGTCATCGACGCCGATTCCTCCGAAAATGTTTTCGAGCTGAGATTTGACAGAAACAGCTACGGGCTTTGGTTTGTCTCCAATTATCCCGACGGCTCGGGGCGGAACGAGGAGGAGCTTGCCTATACATATCTTTACGGGGAGGAAATAGATTTCCCTAAGTCCGTGCCCTTCGAGGCGGACGGTTACAGGTTTTTCGGCTGGGGCGCCTACACGAATTCGGACTTTGACGAGGCGATAGAGGAGGAAAATTTCGAGCTTGCGGAGGACACGGTGCTCTACGCAATCTGGAACAAGGGCTACACCGATATGTTTTCGGGAGAGGACGAAATTTTTCTCATGCGCGACGGCACGGGCAAAGCCGTTTTGTGCCGCGGCGGAGTGGATATTGAAGGCTCTTACAACGAAAAAAAGGATTGGTACCAATTTGAAAGCCCCACGACGGGGTATGTGTTAAACGCGCGGATAAACGACAACGGAACCTTTGTTTTTTACGCCAACAGAAAGGGCGAATACTTTTTGTTCGAGCCGACGGGCATTGACAGAGACGTGACGCTCGCTCTCGACGACATGAACGGCATAGAGCTTTACCGTACGGGAGAGGGCGACAAACAGTATCTCGAAGGGGAGTATTTTATAGACGAAAACGGCTATTATCAAGCTCTCTTTTCCGACGGAACGGGCTTTGTGTTTTTGCTGGGAACGGCGACGGAGCCTGCAAACGGCGCAAAAACAAATGTTTTCAGAATAAGGGGAGAAGAGGCGAATTGGGGCGTGCTGCCTTACAAGGCGGTTTATTATCCCGTCGTCACGCTTGACGGGTTCGGTTATGCCCTTGTTTCGCAGCAGCCCGACAGCACGGCTTACGCCGCTTACGTTATCGACGGCGACGTCTTTACGCTTTACGACACCGCAAGCGGAAGCGTAATTCTCACCGCAAGGGCGGGCGATTACGGCGGAACGATGGGCTACGAGCCTTATGTCGCCGAGTTTGATACGACTTTTACGCGCGAAGACGGCGCGACGCTTACTACCGACGGCTGTTCAAACGCGGTTTTTGTCAAAAACGGAGATTCCTTTGTCGGCAGCTACGAGATTAAAAGCTCCCTTGTCGGCGGCAGCCTGATAAGGGTGGTTTCGTCGTCGGGAAGCGTAAGGGTGTTCAGAGTTTTTGAAAAGCAGGGCGTGTCGGGAGCCGTTCTCACGTTTGAAGAAAAGCACGCGGATTACGCCGAGTATCTTTACGTAAGCGACGACGGCAGACTGGACGGTGTGCCCTTCCTTGTAGTCAACGGCGACGGAACTGCGGCAATGTACGAGCAGAACGCGCAGGGAAATACGGAAATGACTTCTTCGGGAGTTATACAAAGCAAGGACGGCTTTTATCTTTACACCGTGACGGAGCAGACCGCCGATTGGTCAGTCAACCGTTTTGCCGCACTGCTTGTAAATTTTGACACACATTCCACTTCTTACGACGTGTATTACGTGGTAGGCTCCGACGACGGAGAGGAAACGACGGACTATTCGACGGTTTATTCGGACGGAGAGGGCGCCAAGCTGACAATCGTTTCCTGCTTTGCCGTTTTCGAGGACGCGGACGGAAACGTCGTGTCCGGCGTGTTTAGTCAGGGGCCGGATTTCATAAGGCTGGGCAACGGCGAAAGTTATATTTATTTCCGTATCGACGAGCAAAACGGCACGTTTGTGCGGCTGGCTTACGAGCCTGCGGTGCTGCTCATGAAGAAAAACGGCTCGACCGTTTCGTCGTCCATGCTTACCGTAAACGGAGTAAAGTACGGCGACGGATACGAAGCGGCGTTTACCGAAAAAATCGACGGCGTTTCGGTAACGGTGTACGGATACTATACGCTTGAAACGGTGGATACGGCGGGTGCGGTGTTCGGCGTTTACACCTTCCGCTCCGAGGAAAAAACATTTAAATTTGTCGTCAGCGCGTCGTCTTCCGCAGTTTATTTTCATTATTTCGAGCTTGACGAGGTGATAACGTTCGGCAAATACGACGAGCTGTCCGACGACAGTCAAGCAACCTCCCTTGCGGAATTGCAGCTCACCGACGAAAAGGATGACGACGGAAAAGCGATATTGGTTTACGTCGAGGGTGAAAACAACATAAAGGGCACGTTCGCTTCCCGCGAAACGGTTGCCTTCGACAGGTTTAAGCAGACGGTTTACACCTTTAAGGCAACGGAAGGAGATTTTACCTTCGAATTTACGCTGATTGACTCGTATTTCCGCGTTTGCGCTCCCGATTCGTCTTTTACGGCAGCCGACAGCAGCACGCTGCAGCTTGACGGCGCAACGCACACGGCGAGATATTGGGACACCGAAAACGAATTTTTCGGCTATTACGTCGCGGCGCTCAACGTGCTGGACGAAAACGAAAAAGCCGTCGCCATGTCGATAAACGGAGAGGAGCGCGTTTTTGATTTGAACGGCTCGGACAATTCGTTCAGCATCAGAGGGCTAGAAGAGGGGGCTTATCTCAAAGTGGAAAACAATATCCCCGACGGCGAGGTGATTGTTTTTGACGGACACGGCAACGCAATGTTGAAAAAGCCCGACGACTCGGAAATTCAAGCCGTCTACACGTTTGAAAACGGTTTGTACACGATTGCCTTCGACGGCGGCGAGTACGTGGGCGAAACGGGATTGTTTGCCGCCGACGGAAACGTATATTACGCTTTTCTGTTCTATTCGGACAAAATTGCGGGCGCGTATCTCGACTGCGACGACCTTTCGGTTGTCAGACTGGACGAAACGGGCAACGCTTTGCGATACAATTCGGACGGACGCTCCGAAACGGGAAGATACACGGTTTTAAGCGACGGACTTTTCTATTTCGAGTCGGAAACGGGCAGCTCTGCGCTGTACGAAATCTGTGCGGACGGACAGGTGTCAAGGTCGAGCTTTTCCGCGACTTACTACGCAAGCGACTTCGCCTCAATCGTCTTTTATTCAAACGGCGTGGTGCTGTTCAATAACGCTTCCGCAATGTTTTACAGCTATGACGAAAGTTCGCAAAAAATTTACACCTACACGCCGTCGGACTCTTCGGAAGCAAATGCTTACGGCTTTGTCGCGGAGGAGTTCGACGAGGAGGACGGCAGCATAACCTATACCGACCCCGCAGACAACGTCACGAGAACATATATGCGCTTTGACGGCAAGTACACCGTTTTAGAGGACGGCAAGGGCGGCAAACTCGAATTTCAATCCGACGGCGGAGCCGAGTTTACCGTGGACGCCGTTTACACCGACTCGACGGGCAAACAGACTCAGTATTATTATCTGGTTTATTACGGCGATTCCGGCGTCGAGACCATGCTTGCCTGTCTTGCTACGGGCGCGCTGAACGGCAGTGTTTCGGATTATCTGTTCACCGTCAACTACTTCATCGAAGTGAACCTGACCGAAAAAACTTTCGCCTTTGACAGCGAAAAGTATATTTACGGTCTGACGGCTTACGACTACACCTATGTCGAGCTGCTCACGGTTTACGGTTCCGGCCTCGCATTTTTGTTTGAAGGCGCTTACGGATATATCAACGTCGTTGCGGACGTTGCGGACGGCAAAACGGTTTATTCCGTTTCGGGAAGCTTCAATTTTATAAAGGACGCCGACGGCAATCCGCTGAGATTCTCAGACGGCACGCTGAGCAAAGCGGGCTTTATAGACGCGCAGGTCGAAGGCTTCGGCAATCTGTTCGCATCAGAGTTTGTTGCGGCGGACGGCAACACTTACCACCTGAATTTTTATCTGGCGTACAACCGAAACGTGCAGCAATTCGTGTATATAATTCATTCCTGCACTTTGGCGGAGGAGATATTCAGGTCGGACGACGGCAGTGCGGTGTACAGGGAAACCTTCCTTTATTCGTCTGCGTTCCGTTTCGTCAAGGGAGAAAACCCGCTCACGGGCGAGGTGGAGTATTACGCCAAAGGCGACGCATTTTATCCTACGCTAAGCTACAGAGGGGAACCCGTCGCGGTTTACAATTTCGAGGAGGAGAGCGAAACTCGGTGGATATTCTATTCGAGAGAGTACGCGGGGAACGCATATTCGGATTTCAGATATTGTTTCGAGTTCGTTTCTGACGGAGAGGGCAACGTCGAGTCGGGCGTTCTGGTGCGTTATGCGGAAAGAAACATCGCGTCGGCGCTTGGCGACGCAGCCCGCGTCGTTTGCGACGAGGAAACGGGCGAGGCGCTTGAAATAACGGCGCTGATTGTGGACGACGTTTATTTTGAAGCGCTGTCGTGCGCCGACAACGGAGACGGAACCTTTACCGTCGTCACGTCGGAGGGTACCTATACCGTTACCGTTCACAAAAACGAGGACGGCGAGGTTGAAAGGGTGAGCATAGCCTTAAACAACGACTGAATCAAATCTGCAAAAAAATCAAATAAACACGGAGATAGGACATGGTAACAGAGAAAGATGTAGTAAAATTCGGGGAGCAGTGTGCGAATATATT
>OIGD01000149.1_pt1 | contig 92483 bp, 74 predicted proteins | sample 1582211 | NCBI WGS metagenome assembly OIGD01 (sample SAMN04414078, study PRJEB24778) | human gut metagenome | material: faecal | host: Homo sapiens
GAGCCGCAGAAATGGGTGAGTCAGGTGCGCGACCTCGGCGCCGAGATCATGAACGTGCACCAGGAGGCCTGCGTGCATCTGGACCGTTGCATTCACAACATCCATCAGGCCGGCATGAAGGCCGGTGTCACGCTGTGTCCCTCCACGCCGGTCGAGATGTTGCGCGACGTGATTCATGAGGTGGACTTAGTGTTGATCATGACGGTCAATCCCGGCTTCGGCGGTCAGGAATTCATAATGCACAGCCTTGACAAGATTCGTCGCCTGCGCGCCTTGATAGACGAGACCGGCTCGAAAGCCATGATCGAGGCCGACGGCGGCGTTAACGGCCGCACCGCCCCGCTGTTGGCCGAAGCCGGCGCCGACATCCTGGTCAGCGGCTCCTATGTATTCAAGGCCCCCGACCCCAAGGCCTGCATCCGCGACCTCCGCGCATTATAGTACGAGACTCTCCCGGAAGTTTGAATATATATATTGGAATAAAATTGACGGAAAAAGCCATGGCTTTCTCCGTCAATTTTTTGATGATGTTGACTTAGGTCTTTGTGATGGACTATAACGAGAATCAATAGTAACATGGACTCTCCGCAGCCATGCAAAGACTCGTAAAAAACTATTGATATTTATCACGATTCCTTGCGGTAGAGCGGGGCGGTCGGGGGCTCCTGGCCTTTGATGACGTTGTGGTAGTAGGCGTAGGTCATCGGGATGCCGGTGCCTTCCACGGCATTGACCAGATGACACAGCACGAGCGTATGCGTGTTGCAGTCCACCATGTCGTATGCCTCGAGTATCAGACGGCCGGCAAATGTGCCCTTGACACACGGCACATAATCGATCAGGTCATAGCCGATGCCTTCGTATTTGTCCGTGTCGCGCGAGCTGAAAAAACCGAACCGGCCTATCAGCATCGGATCCGTATCCTGCGACAGGATGGAAACGGAGAAGCGTCCGCTTTCCTTCACCGCCTCCAGAGTGTAGTTGCTCTTATTCAGTGATACTGCCACGATAGGTCCCTTGGACGTTAACTGGAAACAGGTGTTGATGGTGCAGCCGACGGCGCGACCATCCTTGAACGCTCCGACGATGTATACTCCGTACGACAGGTTGTAAAGTGCTTTCAGATCCATAAAGTATGCTATTAAGTGTTTACATAATAAACGCCAAAATAGCCTGAAAGTTTTACTTCAGAGTGTGATGATGGCTTTGGTGCCGTGGGAAGGGGTGGAGGTAATGGTGAAGTCGCCGCCGTGCAGACGGGCTATCTGTCGGCTCAGGCACAGGCCAATGCCACTTCCGTCAGACTTCGTGGTGAAGAAGGGCTGGAACAGATTGGGCATTATCTCAGCCGGGATGCCGCAGCCGTTGTCCTCGATGTTGATATACGGACGCCCTTCGCTGACCGATACCTCGACATGAATATACGGTTCGGAAACTCCGGCCACTGCCTGTACCGCATTTCGCAGCACGTTCGTCACAAGACGTCCCAACAGGTCGCGGTCGGCCCGAAGCTGCATGTCAATGGGGATGGTATAGTTGATGATGGCGGAATCAAGGCCGTTGTCAGTCAGATAAATAGCAAACGACTTACGGATGCCTGTAAAAAATTCCATCACGTCGATGGTCTCTATCTTCGGCTTCGGAAGATGCGTCAGTTCATAATACGAATCCAGGAAACGGCGTATGCTCTGACTCTCGTCCGAAATCAGCGACACGGCCTCATTCAGATTCTCACCTTTGTAACGGTCAGGATTGCGCTTCATGTCCGAGCTAAGGGAAACTATCGGGGTGATGGCGTTGCGCATTTCGTGTGTCATGATGCGCAGGATGCGGTCGTAATACAGCTTGCGCGTCTCCAGCTCCAGCCGGCTTGAGTTGTAGACGGCCATGATGCGCCGCATGGTATTAGACATGCGGTTGATGTCCGGGTCGTGACTCTCCGCGAACCGGATGGTGGTGTCGTTCATGTCAAGCGCATCCATGAAATCGGACATGGATCGTATCAGTCTCTGCACTAACAGCCACAGCAGAATGACGGAGATAACGGCGGGTATAAGCGACAGGATGGCCAAGGCGTATTTGCCGTCGGCGAAACATAGCGTCGCGAGTGCGGTAAAGAACACAATCCCCGCTACGCAGAGTATGAAATTCAGACGGAAATGTTTCACTTCTTCAACTGATTATAAAGAGTCTGACGGTTGATGCCCAACAGTTTGGCGGCCTGAGTGAGATTGCCGTTGCAGCGTGCCACCACCGAATTGATATGGTCTGCCTTGAGTTCGTCGAGGGTCATGGCATCGAGCTTGTCCTGACGCGCCTTGGTGTCCTTGGCCTGTGACAGAACGGCCTGTTCAGAGCGGGCCAGACGGTTCTTGCGGATGGCAGACTTCACTTTGGCTATAAGGTCGTCGTTGTCCCACGGCTTGGTTACGAAGTCGTCGCCGCCACGCTTCATGGCCTCGACTGCAAGCTGTATGTCGCCGAACGCGGTGATCAGCACCACGGCCGGCGGCTGATGCATGGACTTGATGCGTTCCAGCCAGAACAGACCGTCGTTGCCGTCCAGACGCGAGGTGTCGAAATTCATGTCCAGCAGCACGGCGTCGAAGTCCCCGTTGGCCAATAATGCCGGAAGCAGCTTCGGGTCGCCGATGGTCAGTATGCTGTCGAACTCGTTGCCCAGCACCATCTTAAGCGACAGCCGTACCGCCTTGTTGTCGTCGATTATCAGTATTTTCATGATGCAAATTTAACGCGTATGGGCGTATGCGCAAAGTGAATTACCGGAAAAATGGATTCAACGGGAACGATTGTCTAAAATTTAGACGATTTCAATGTGCAAAATGCGGTTTCTCCAAATTTAACGGGCCAAATGAATCGACGGTATATAAATTTGCATCGTCATAAACAAAGACGATGAAGAAACTGATATTTTCCATACTGCTTACAATGGGAGGTCTGACGGGCATGGCGCAGATGACGCTGAACGACTGTCTGGTCTATGCCCGCGACCATGCCCCGCGCAATGTGATAAACGGCCTCGCGGTGCGCCAGAGCGCCATCGACAGCCGCATCGCCGCTTCCGACCTGATGCCGTCGGTTGGTCTGTCGTCAAACGGCAATCTCAGCTTCGGCCGCAACATCGACCCCGAAACAAACACCTACGACAACCGCAAGACCCTCTACACTGGCTTCGGGCTCCAGATGTCGCTGCCGTTGTTCGACGGTCTGGTGAGCATAAACAATCTTAAGGTTGCAAAGACCGGCAAGCTCCGTCAGGAAGAAGCCGCAAGGCTTGAAGCCGACAACATTTCGATTGAAGTGATCCGGTCGTTCTACAATGTCTCGTACTGCAAGGCGATGGTGTCGCAGATGGAGGAACAGCTTGAGCGCGACCTGCGGAACCTGAAGGCCGCTGAGCTCGGGATGGGACTCGGCACTAAGAGCGGTGCCGACGTTGCCGAAGTGGAAGCCATCGTCGCCGCAGACCGTTACGAGCTGACCAATCAGCGCAACCTTCTGAGCAAGGCATACCTCACGCTTCGTAGCACAATGGGTATGGAACCGGACGTGGGCGAACTGGAATTGAAGGAGGAGGAGTATGCCGGAGAACCTGATGCGGAGTTCGTACATCCCCGGATAGCGGAGGCCCGACTCGGCCTGCAGCAAAGCAAGTACAGCCTCAGGGCCGCAAAGGGGGCTTTCTCGCCTGTAATATCCCTGAATGCAGGCGTATCGACTTCATATTACAAGATATTCGGGCCCGACTATGTCAACCGTCGCTTCTCGCAGCAATGGCATGACAACATGGGGCAATATATAGGCTTTTCGGTTTACTTTCCGATTTTCAACGGATTGTCGAGGGTGAACGGCCTGAAGAAAGCCAAATTAGAGGTAAAGCGTCAGGAAGCGTTGCTGGAGGAAGCGCGACTGGAGACAGATCGTCAGAAATCGGAGGCACGACTTGACTATGACTCCGCGACCGATGAGCTGGAGGCAGCCACGGCCAGAGTGTCGGCAGAAGAAACGGCATACAAGGCCGTGCAGCGCAAGTTTGAGCTCGGAGGCGCTTCGGCGATTGACCTGTACACCTCAGGCGCGAAGCTGGCCACGGCACGCGCCAACCGCGAAGGAAAACGGATCCAGAAAATAATAAGCCGAATCCTGTTGGGCTACTACAACGGCGAAAAACTGATTAAGTAACAAAAGGTTATATGACAATGGAATTAAATGAAATTAGACTCACAGAACTATTCGGATGCTGACACATCCCACAGAACTGACAGAACGGCACAGAACTTTTTACTCGTTTACTTCGGGCAAGACTCTATGATGGCACAGAGCCGTCATTGACGGCAACAGAATTATCACAGAAGTATTCCGTGCAAGTTCTTTTACCTGCGTCAGCAGGATCTGTGATAAACGGCTAAAACACAACACTATCACTGTTAAATGGCTTGTTCTGTGTCAGTTCTGTAAGTTCAGTGCAAGGGAAAAGCTTGCTTTTACCGTCAGTTCTGTGAGAGATAGTTTTTTATAATTCCAACATGAGACAGCTGAATTAAGGAACTACACCTAAGTATAACAACTGATTGAGAAATGGACAAGGAAATAAAACCCAAATACGGAAAGATTAAGAAGTATGGCATAATCGGCGCCGTTGTGGTGCTGATAGTGGCGGCCGCTATATTTGCAGCCGGCAGGGTGGGCGAGTCCACCTACAAGGTGGAGGCCGACTCGATAACCACAGCCGAAGTGACACAGGGAATGTTCAACGACTTTATACGCGTCAACGGCCATGTGGAGACCGGCGTGATTGTGCAGGTTTCCGCACTTGAATCGGGTATAGTGGAACATAAGTGGGTGGAGGAAGGCGCCGACGTCCAGCCGGGCGACATCATCGTGACGTTGCAGAATCCCAATCTGCGTCAGCAGATACTCGACTCGGAATCGCAGTTGGCTGAGAAGCAGAACATGTTGCGCGACACCGAGATAGCGATGGAAAAAGAACGTACGCAGGTGAAACAGGATCTGTTGTCGGCGCGCACGGACTATGTACGCAAACAGCGCACAATGAAGCAAAAGGATACACTTTATAAGGAGAAACTGATTTCGCGTGAGGAATACCTTCAGGCCAGGGAAGACTGCGAACTGGCGCGGCAGAACCTCGTATTGCTGCAGGAACGTCAGCGTCAGGACTCGCTGTACCGACAGGTGCAGGTGTCGATGATGCGCGAGAGCCTGCACAACATGCAGGAGAACTTCAACCTGGTGCGTCAGCGCGCCGACAACCTCAACATCCGCGCCTCACATGCCGGCCAGCTCGGCACTCTCTCGGTTGAACTGGGCCAGAACGTGGGAGCCGGCCAGCAGATAGGACAGATCAACATCCTGGACAACTACAAGATCACCGTGCAGATAGACGAGCATTACATCGACCGCGTGGAGACCGGGCTGTGCGGCAAGGTGGAACGTCAGGGCAAACAGTACGACGTGACGCTGTTCAAGGTTTATCCCGAAGTGGCAAACGGCATGTTCAAGGCCGATCTGAGGATAGAGGGCGCTTTGCCTGAGAATATCCGCGTGGGACAGACCTATTACATCAACCTGCAGTTGGGCGAACCTACGGAGGCCGTGCTTGTGCCTCGCGGTGCATTCTTTCAGAGCACCGGCGGCCACCAGGCATACGTGCTGAGCGAGGACGGCAAGTCCGCTACGTTGCGCGACATCCGGATAGGACGCCAGAACACGCAGTATTACGAGGTGCTGGAGGGCCTGCGTCCCGGCGAGCGCATCATAACGAGCAGTTACAAGAATTTCGGCAACGCCGGGAAGATAATACTACAATAATGACTGAAAATTAACGCTAAAACTATAACTATGAAAATTGAAATCAAAGATCTGGAGAAGGTGTTCCGTACGGACACTGTCGAGACTGTCGCGCTGAACAAGGTATCGTTCACCATCGGCGACGGCGAGTTTGTGGCGATAATGGGTCCGTCGGGTTGCGGAAAATCCACTCTGCTCAACATACTCGGACTTCTTGACAATCCCACGGCAGGAAGCTACCTGCTTGACGGAAAGGAAGTAGGCAATCTCCGTGAATCGGAGCGTACGGAATGGCGCAAGGGGCGCATCGGCTTCGTGTTCCAGTCGTTCAATCTGATCGAGGAGATGACGGTGCGCGACAATATCATGCTGCCGCTGAACAACCTGAAGCTGGACAAGGCGGAAAAGAGACGTCGCGTTGACGAGGCGTTGCGCCGCATGGGCATCAGCCACCGTGCCGGACATTACCCGTCGCAACTGTCGGGCGGTCAGCAGCAACGCGTGGCCATAGCCCGCGCCATCGTCGGCAAACCGGGACTGATACTGGCCGACGAGCCGACCGGCAACCTCGATTCCAGGAACGGAGCCGAGGTGATGGACCTGCTCAGGGACCTGCACCGCGACGGTGCCACCATCGTGATGGTGACCCACTCGCAGCGCGACGCCGCTCAGGCCGACTATATCATAAACCTGTTCGACGGGCAGGTGGTGGAGAACCTTAACGACAAACTCTGACGCCATGCTGAAATTCTTTACATCCGACCTGAGACGGAACCTGACCAAGATATTCTGTCTCACCATAGGTCTGGCCATCGGACTGCTGTTGGTGGCCAAGGCGTTTGTCGAGCAGTCGTTCGACCACGCCATCCCGGAATACGGGAATGTGTATCTGGCCAAGGAGAGCGTAACCCGTAACGGGGAATTCTCGGAGTATCTGAGCACTCCGGGAGCGATAGCACCGGGGCTGAAGCGATACGTGCCGCAGGTGGAGAAGGCCACACGCGTCTCCACATTGTTCGGGTCGTTGGCGGTGAGAACGCCTGACGGCAGACTGGTGGACGTAGACGGCGTGACGTTGGCCGACAGCTGCCTGTTCGATGTGTTGCGGTGGCCGGTGATCAGCGGTAATCCCAAGGAGGCGCTGACCGTAGAGGATTACTGTATGATACCCCGCTCGCTGGCCGAAAAACTTGGCGACGATGTGATGGGCATGACGTTGACGAGTCCTGATGTCAGCGACAGCTATAAGGTGATCGTGGCAGGAGTGTATGAGGATTTCCCCATAAATTCGACATTCAGAAATGTAATATACCTGTCGTTGCCCACTATCGGTAAGTTCAAACATGACGGACGCGACAACTGGGTGGGCAACGACTGTTACCGAAGCTATGTGCGTCTGGCCAAGGGAGCATCCCCGACTGATGTCACGCCGCATATCCGGAGGATGCTGAAGGAGAATGTAGACAATGAGGCTCTTGAGGTATTCAAGTTCAACATCGCCCTGATGCCGTTGACCGACGTCTATAACTCGCAGGACAGTGTCAAGACCATGATATGGGTGCTGAGTCTGTTAGCGTTCATAATATTGGTCAGTGCGTCGCTCAACTATCTGCTGATAGTGATAGGGCAGCTCGGCAAGCGTGGCAAGGAAATGGCCGTGCGCAAATGTTACGGCACGAGCAACCGCAAGATCTTCCTGCGCATCATGGGGGAGAGTGTGTTCTTCCTTGCCGTGTCCATTGCGCTTGCCGTGCTGATAGTGCTGAGTCTGTCGGATCAGTGCGAGATGCTTCTGGGGTATCCGGCTTCGGTATTGTTGTCAAGTCCCGACGTGTGGCTTGTCGAGGTGTGCGTATGTGTGGCGTTGCTGCTCATAACCGGTGTGATTCCGGCGTGGATTTATTGCAGGACTCCGGTGTCGCATGTATTCCATCAGAACACGCGCAAGCGCAGAGCCTGGAAACTGGCGTTGCTGTCGGTACAGTTTTTCGCCACAGGCCTGATGTTCTGTCTGCTTGTGCTGGTATACAGACAGTACGACATGATGAGCCGGGGAGATATGGGCTATGATTACGAGAATGTGGCCTATCTGAATGTGGGAGCATTGCCCGCCAATGAACGGAAAGTGATTAAGGATGAACTGTCACGCCTTGGCTGTGTGGAAGGTGTGGCCTCGGCTTATCAGAACTTCGCGGGCTGGGCCGCCGGCAACAATGTGTGGATAAAAGGGGATCCGAGACCTGACAATCAGGTGAACGTGGCCGATATGTATGCGGCCAATGCCAATCTGTTCGATGTGATGGGCATGAAGTTCGTGCAGGGAGAGACTTTCCGCGAGGATGCCGATACGACGGTTCATCAGGTGATAGTCGAGGAGCGTTTCATCGATGTGCTGAAGTCGCATTTCGGTCATAAGGACGACAATATCATCGGCCGGCGGTTCAACATAACCGAACACATAAGTCTTGACGGATTTGACGAATTCACGATTGTCGGAGTGATCGGCAACATACGTCGTGGTGGCTACAACATAGACAGTTTTGACCAGCGGGCCGGAGTACTGTTTCCCACCACGGAAGTGTGTGAAAACCTCTATGTGCGGTTCACAAGTCTGACGCCCGAGGCGCTGAAGGAAGCACAGAAGGTAATAGACGGAAAATATTCCGACACCATGTATATCACGCCTTATAAGACCATGGTCGAGGCCTGGAATGCGCCGGTGAAGCGGTTCGGCTTCTCGGTGATGGCGGCGGGCATAGCCATCCTGCTGATTACGATTATCGGTCTGATAGGCTACACGGCCGACGAGGTGCAGCGGCGCGCCAAGGAGATTGCCATCCGCAAGGTGAACGGAACGACCGTGGGCAAGATACTGCGCATTTTCTGTGTCGATATCCTGAAGGTTGCCGTGCCGTCGCTGTTGGCAGGTGGTATCGCAGCTGTTCTGATAGGCCGCGACTGGCTGTCGCAGTTCACCGACCAGGTGTCCCTCTCGCCCTGGAGCATGGCCCTATGCCTGCTTGGCATCCTGACTATAATCCTCGCCGTTGTCTGCCTCAACGCCCTCAAGGTAGCCCGCAGCAACCCCGTCGACTATCTCCGCACCGAATAGCCATTTATAGGCACTCATTATAGCCATTCTTTTCCCATCGAGAAGCCCGCGCCTCTATACTGGAGTGGCGATGTCCTCATCGCCATCAGATAGAGGCGCGGGCCGCTGTTACACTTGCATAGACAGGGGACTAAATCTCAAATTCGCCTTTGAGGGTACCTTCGCTGAAAGTCAGGGTAAAGGAGCCTTGGTATTGGCGTTTGTCCGGGTCAAATGTCGTGAATCTGATTGAACATCTGCTTGGAATCTCCGACTGCATGTATGCGTACGAAAGAATATCAGTATACGAAATGTCATTGTTCTCGCAATAACGTACGTAATCCGATGCAGAAGGCTCATTGCCAATGGATTCGATATCCTGTTTCTCGATTATGTATTCTCGATCAGTGATAATATCTTTAGGGTTGATGAAAAGATTTATATCAATGCCAAAGGCGGTATCGCCTTTGAGTCCAGTACGCAGCAAGGTTGAGAACCTTACGGCTTCATCATAATATATGGAGGGTGTTACGATTGCATTCGGACTTATTGTAAACGGTGTCTGATCAACGTACGACTGTCCGTTCAACTCCGCCACGCACTTTGCCTTGAAATATTGTATCCCGTCATGCTTCTCGCAAGACATCAGCAGACACATCGCGCACATCATAAAAACAAAAAGAGTCTTTTTCATTTTGCAGAAATCCTTTCAATAGTTTTCAGTTAGTTCCCAATGATTTAATGAACGATGCCTTATATTTCAGGGGTGGAATAGAGGCTGTTTATGAAGATACGCAGCAAGGGGTCGGTCAGATAATATCCTTGTTCGGAACGGGAGACAAAGCCAGAACGGGTAAGTGTCTTCAGGGCGTTCTGCACGACACTTGACGAAGGCAATCCATGACGTTTGAGAAACGTCCCGCTCATCGGACTGTTCACCATGCGGTCTGCCGCCAACGCATACAGAGTCTGTCGTGATGACACGTTTACATTCGACAGTATCTCGCGATACATCACCTCGTTGGAGGCAAGCATTACATGTATGGTCTTGATTATTGCCTCGTCGTCACACACTCCGCCTTCCGGCGTGGAGGCAAAAGCTCCGTTCATGGTGCGTTGCATATAGAACGTGTTGCCGTCAAACAGACGGAACACCTTGCGGATTGATTCCCGATCTATACCGCGCCTGCGCTCCCTGAAAAGATGATGCGCGAACTCCGCATACATTCCTTCAGGTATCGGGCCTAAATGCATCAGCTCGGCACTGTTATAGAATGGACGCTTGGAGGATATGAACATCTCCTGCAATATATGGCGTTCGCTGCCGGCGAATATGAATGTGGCGTTGCTCATGCGCTGTATATGAGAGCGCAATATCGCCTCGACGTTCTTCTCCGGATATTTGGTGATCTGCTGAAACTCGTCTATCGCTATCACAACCGGACGGTCGCTCTGTTCCACATACGAGAATATTTCCTCAAGCGTATATTCGGGATTATGAATGTCGCCCAACTGCACGTTGAAAGTAGGCGTTCCGCTCATGGGGTCGAATCCAAATGACCCCTTCAGTGATTTCAGTGCCGCCAGGAAGCCTCGGAGTCTTGTCGCGCCGGTGAGGCGCAGGCTGTTGAACACGGCCTTCCCCAACAGATAGGTAAATTCGCTCAGGGTGCCGGTCTGCAGGATGTCCAGAAATACCGTCAGATATTCCTGACGTATTTCTTCGGAATCGTTCATGGCGATATGAATCAGCGAAGTCTTTCCCATTCTACGAGGCGAAATCAGAACAACATTCCTGCCGTTGGTTACAGCCGACACAAGCGCCAGCTCCTCATTCTCGCGGTCGCAAAAATATGGTCTCTCTATTTTATGCCCAAGCACAAAGGGATTCTTTACCGTTTCCATAATCGTCATTATTATTCCCACGAAATTAATTATTAAATTTCAATTATGCAAATTCAATAATTAAAATCTAATAATCTTGGACTCGGCAATCAGTAGCGCAGGCTGTCTCTTATTACAACTCATCCCATCACATCGGGGAGTGCCAGAAATTCTTCCGGAGAATAAACCGGCAGTGAGGAAGAAGCAAAATCGGCGTTGTTTCTGGTAACAATGCAGTCGGCATGAGACTGAACTGCAGATTGATGCTGTAAGGAATCTTCATAGTCTTTCCAACCGGAGGCCAAGGCGTCCTTTATCCCCTTGGCGGACAGGTCCACCACTTCGACGAATTCAGCTATACGGGAAAGCTTTTCTCGAATTTCGCAAAAATCATACTTGCGTGCCACATAAATAGTGTTGACAAAAGACAAAGCGGAGATAAGCAGACTCACCTTACCGCTATAACCTAAGGCAAATATCAGTTGGGCTCTCTCTACGAAAGGCTCTCTGGAACATATCAAATCAATCAGGAGATTGGTATCGAGAAATACCCTCTTCGGAATTGAAATATGTGCCATGGCTAAAGGTATTTTGCGCTACGGGCTTCGCGTCCATCCTCATCGGCTGGCACTATGGCGGAGCCTTTGGCTGAGAGGGTCGAGACGTATTGCAATGCTTTCTTCATATCCATAGACTCATGTCTGGGCTTTGAAGCGCGCATGTTTTCAAAAAAAGTTTTCAGGCCTTTTTCGATAACGTCCTGAATACTGAGGTTATTCAGCCTGGCATAGTTTTTTGCTTCGTGATAGATATCAGCATTAATCTTTATTGTATTCATATCCTTAAGTTTTTGCAAATATAATCTATCCCCACGTCTTCTCCAAAAAATCAGACCAAAAGATTAAGGAACGATGCCTTAGACGTTTGGCGTAAGATTGTTGGCGACAGGTGGTAAATGTCTTCTCCAGTAAAGGGGTAGATGTTTGTGCGAATTATTCCGATTCGTTGAGGAGGGCGAGGAACTCGTCTTCGGTCAGCATGGGGATGCCGAGCTGGGTGCATTTGTCGCGCTTGGCGGGGCCCATGTTCTCTCCGGCGAGGACGAAGCTGGTCTTCTTGCTGATGGAACCGGCGTTCTTGCCTCCCTCGCGTGTGATTATCTCTTTGTATTCGTCGCGGCTGTGGTGCGAGAACGTGCCGGAAATCACGATAGTCTTGCCTTCAAGTGCCGTGCCGGTCGGAGCCAACCTGGCCTTGTCTACCTGCATGGTGACGCCGGCCTTCGTAAGCGCCTCGATGTTCAGCATGTTCTGTGGCTCGCGCAGGAAGGTGTAGATGCCTTCGGCTATCACCGGACCTATGTCCTGGATGGCGGCTATCTGTTCGACCGACATGCTCAGCAGATTGTCCATCGAGATGACGCCCGCGGCCAGACGCTTTGCCGTGGTCTCGCCCACGTTGGGAATGGAGAGGGCGTACAGCACTCGCTCGAACGGTACAGACTTGGAATCCTCTATCCCCTTGACGATGCGTTGCGCCGACTTCTCGCCGATACGGTCCAGGCGTGCCAGCTTGTCGACCGTCAGGTCATAGATCTGGCCGATGTTTTCCACCAGACCGGCCTTATAAAGCAGTTCGGCCGTTTCCTCGCCGATGCCGTCTATGTTCATCATGCGGCGTGCGCAGAAGTGCGTTATCCTACCTGTGATCTGCGGCGGACAGCCATACTTGTTGGGACAGCACCAGGCTGCCTCGCCGTAGATGCGTTCCAGCTTCGTGCCGCATTCCGGACAGTGCGTCACGAACTTTATTGTTTCCGCGTCCGGCTTGCGGTGCTCCTTGTCCACCCCCACAATCTGGGGGATAATCTCGCCCGCCTTCTCCACATAGAGCCAGTCGCCCTGACGGATGTCCAGCTCCTGCATGATGTCGTCGTTGTGCAGCGACGCGCGCTTCACGATGGTGCCCGACAGCTGCACCGGCTCCAGGTTGGCCACGGGAGTGACGATACCCATGCGTCCGGTCTCAAACGACACGAAACGCAGCGGCGTGCATTCACGCTCAGGATTGAACTTGAAGGCCACGGCCCAGCGTGGCGATTTGGCTGTGGAACCGAGGTTGAGCTGCTGGCGCAGACTGTTCACCTTGAACACCAGGCCGTCGGTGGCCACCGGCAGTTCCTTGCGATGCTCGTCCCAGTATGCTATGAAGTCGTCCACCTCCTTCAGCGTCTTCATGGTGGTCATGGCTTTGGACACCTTGAATCCCCAGTGCTGAGCGGCCAGCATATTCTCGTAATGATTGTCGAAGGGAAGGTTGTCGCCCAACAGGTAATAGAAGCGGGCGTCGAGGTGACGGCGGGCTACCTCGCGCGAATCCTGCGTCTTGAGCGTGCCGGAAGCGGCGTTGCGGGGATTGGCGAACAGCGGTTCTTCGTTCGCGGCGCGTTCCGCGTTCAGTTTCTCGAACACGTGCCAGGGCATCAGTATCTCGCCACGTATCTCGAACTTGTCGGGCCAGTCGCCCGGCAGCAGCTCGAGGGGCACGCTGCGTATGGTCATCACATTAGCGGTGACGTCGTCGCCCTGTGTGCCGTCGCCACGGGTCACGGCACGCACCATGCGGCCATGTTCGTAGGTGATGGATATGGACGTGCCGTCAAATTTCATCTCGCCCACTATGTCATAATCCTGCCCCTCCAATGCCTTGGATATGCGCATGAACCAGTCGTCGACCTCGTCGATGCTGTAAGTGTTGGCCAGCGACATCATGGGGCGCTCGTGCACCACATGTTCAAATCCTTTGCTCAGGTCGGAACCCACGCGCTTCGTCGGTGACAGCGGATCGTCGTACTCAGGATGCTCCTTTTCCAGATCCTCAAGCTCGCGCATCAGGAGGTCGAACTCCTGATCGGTGATTTCCGGGGCGTTATTAACGTAGTAATTATGGTTGTGTCTGTTCAGCTCCTTGCGCAGAAACAGAATTCGTTCTTGAGGATTCATAAGCAAAGTGGTTTGAATCAGTCGTGATTGATATAAGGATATTCGATGTCCCACAGAAACAACGCCTGGGGGGGCATCGAAGTTCCGGCGGCGCAGCGGTCCTTGGCGGCGATGATGTAGCGCAGACCCTGTTCCGATAGTTTGCCGCGCCCCATGTCCACAAGCGTGCCGACCACCGCGCGCACCATGTTGCGCAGGAACCTGTCGGCCGAGATGGTGAACACCAGTCCCGGCGTGCCGAAAGAGTTGTGCCACGGTTCCCAACGGGCCTCGGAGACGCGACAGATGTTGGTCTTGGCGTCGGAATGGAGTTTGGCGAACGACGTGAAGTCGCTGGTTTCGGTCAGTATCCGTGCGCCACGGTTCATCAGGTCCACGTCCAGAGGCGAGGGGGAGTGCCAGCTGAGCGGACTGAGGAACGGCGATTTCTGAAACGTGACGAAATACTTGTACGTCCGTTTTGAGGCGTCGAAGCGGGCGTGCGCGTCAGGCGCTACATCTATCAGGTCCTGCAGCGATATGCCGGGTCCGCACAGTCTGTTGAGGGCCGTGAGGAACCGTTGTCTGTCCGGAATATCCGTGTCGGTGTCGAAGTGGGCGTACATCACGCGGGCGTTGACGCCGGTGTCAGTGCGCCCGGCCCCGACGATAGGCGTAGGGGCGCGAAGCACCGTGGCAAGAGCCTCCTCGATGCATTGCTGCACGCTCACGGCATTGGGCTGAGACTGCCAGCCATGAAAGGGCGCTCCCGAATAACTCAGCTTCAGGAACCGGCGCATCAGCGTTCCAGATATGTGCCGCCGTAGAGGCCCGAGCGGTAGTTGTTGAGGAACTGACGCCCCTCCTCGGGCGTGATGGCGCCGCGCTTCATGCAGGCCGTTACCCAGGTCTCCAGATTGCGCACCAGCCGCTTGGGATTGTACTCCACATAGTCCAGCACGTCGGCCACGGCCTGTCCGTCTATAATCTGCGCAATCTCGTAGCTGTCCTTGTTCAGCGTGATGTGCACGGCGTTCGTGTCGCCGAACAGATTGTGCAGGTCGCCCAATATCTCCTGATAGGCTCCCACGAGGAACACGCCGAGATAATATGGCTCGTTAGCCTTTATGCCATGCACGTTGAGGCAGTAGCTGCTGCCCGACGGAGCCACGAAACGGTTGATCTTGCCGTCGGAGTCGCAGGTGATGTCCTGGATGGTGCACTGGTGCGTCGGTTTCTCGTCAAGACGCGATATAGGCATGATGGGGAACATCTGGTCGATGGCCCATGAATCGGGGAGCGACTGGAACAGCGAGAAATTGCAGAAATATTTCTCGGGCAGCATTCGCGCCGCTTTGCGGAGTTCTTCCGGGGGATGCTTCATGTTGCCCGACAGGTCGCGCACGTCGCGGGCCACGGACCAGAACAGCTTCTCGATACGGGCGCGGTCGCGCAGCGATAGAAGGCCGAGGCTGAACAGCTCCAGCGCCTCCTCGCGGATCTGCAGCGCGTCGTGCCAGTCCTCGAACATACGCGCCGGGTCAATCTTGTCCCAGATGTTGTAAAGCTCGCGGGCCAGTTCGTGGGCATCCTCGTCCAGAGTCTCGTTGTCGTCCCATATCGGGAGCTGGGCTGTCTCCAGAGCCTGTATTATCAGCACGGAATGATGGGCGGTAAGCGAACGTCCCGATTCGGTGATGATGTTGGGGTGCTTCAGATTGTTCTTGGTGCAGACGTCCACCAGCGACGACACCGAGTCGTTGACATATTCCTGGATGGAATAGTTCATGGAATTCTCGCCGCTGGACGAGCGTGTGCCGTCGTAGTCCACGCCGAGGCCGCCGCCTATGTCGACGAAATCGATCTCGAAGCCCGATTTCTGCAGCTGCACGTAGAACTGCATTGCCTCGCGCAAGGCGTTCTTGATACGGCGTATCTTGGTGATCTGGCTGCCGATGTGGAAGTGTATCAGCTTCAGGCATCCCATCATCTTGTTGTGCTCCAGGAACTGCAGCGCGTCGAGCAGCTCGGAGGAATTGAGTCCGAACTTGCTGACGTCTCCGCCCGATTCCTCCCATTTGCCGGATCCGGACGACGACAGCTTGATGCGTATGCCGATGGTGGGCGTCACGTTCAGACGGCGCGCCACGTTGGCTATCAGCTTGAGTTCGTTGATTTTCTCCACCACGATGAAGATGCGGCGTCCCATCTTCTGTGCCAGCAGAGCCAATTCCACATAGTCCTCGTCCTTGTATCCGTTGCAGACTATGATGCTGTCTTCGTGGGTGTTGACAGCCAGTACGGCATGCAGTTCAGGCTTTGAGCCGGCCTCCAGCCCGATGTTGTACTTGTTGCCGTGGCTAACTATCTCGCTCACCACCGGCTGCATCTGGTTCACCTTGATGGGATAGACTATATAGTTGTTGCCCTGATACTCGTATTCACTCGCGGCGCGTCCGAAACATTCGGAAATCTTGCGGATACGGTCGTCGAGTATGTCGGGGAAACGGAGCAGAACCGGCGCCTGCACGTCGCGCAGCTGCAGGGTGTCCATCACTTCCTTCAGGTCGATGGCAGGCCCGTTCTCCTTGGGGGTGACCTGCACGTGGCCCTTGTCGTTGATGGAGAAATATTTCAGTCCCCAGCCGGGGATGTTGTAGAGTTCGGCAGAATCTTCAATACGCCATTTACGCATTTTTCTATCGGATTAGACCGGCATAGCCGGATGGGTTATATTGCTTTATTATTGAGAAGCGGATGAGCGGCCTAAAAGTTCAACGCGGTCCACATGAATTTCGGTGATGCGGCGTCGAATCTTGAACTTGTCTTCGTATTCGCGGGTGCGCAGCCGTCCTTCCACATAGAGTCTCGTGCCCTTGCGGATATATTTTTCGGCCAGTTCGGCGTTCTTGCCGGTCATCACGAGGTTATGCCATTCGGTGATTTCGGCAGGAGGATTGCCGACGGTCTCGTTAGTGGCCAGGGTGAGCATGGCGAGCTGGAAACCGGGTTGCGGGAACCTGATTTCCGGGTCGCGGCCCACATAGCCGAGGAGTATTACTTTATTGACGGACATTACGGATATCAGATTGGGTGAAAATCAATAGCCTTTAGCGCGAGTCCTGTACGTTCGTGCAGACCGCACATCAGGTTGAGGATATGCACTGCCTCTCCGGCGGCTCCCCGCATCCGGCAGTCGGCCGAGGCGTCGATGTGCAGCGTATCGGGGTCAGGCTTGGAGAGTGAGATTACGCATTTGTCGGTTCCGGCCACTTCCGAGGGACCGACGGGCATCATGACGGGGAAGGCGAAGTGATGATCGTCGTACATGCCGTAAATCCTGAGGAGTTCGTCAAGCGAGAGCGAGCAGGGGAGGTCAAGGTGGAGTGATGCGGTACGGCGCGTGTTGCTGAGCGATGTGCGTACGGTCACGTTGCCCTTGAAACTGGTCTGAGCCAGTTTGAGCTCCCGGGTTATCTCGCGTTCGATGGCTCGGATGTCCGTCTCGTCGATGATGTCCTGGGGTGCCTCTATGTCGAGCGTGATATCGGAGTTAAGGAGCAGGTTTAGCGCCAGGGGGTAGAGGGCCACGAGAGCCATTGACGCGAAAGAATTGGGCACAGCCGCGAACCTGGCGCCGCGCACCAAGGCCTTTCGGTTGATTTCAGGCAGACCATAAACCCAATCGTTGCCATCGTCGGGAGCCTGGCAGCGGTCCAGACGTATAAACCTGGCTTCAGGGAAAGCGGAAGCCAGTCTGCTGACAATCGCAGGCTCGCCATGCTCGGAGAAGTCAAGCACGACATCGCATTTAGCCGGTGCGGGCACCGTTGTGAACGTCAGTTCGGTCTCGCCGATCAAACCGTGGTGCTGGGAGGTGAGGGCCCGGCCCTCCTTGCCGTAGGCCTGGGCGCATACCAGCTCGATGTCCGGATGCATTGAAATTATCCGGACCAGTTCGCCGGCATCGGGGGTGTCGGCACCCAATATCACTGTTCGTATCATATCATATTCGTATCATAATCAGAGTGGCAGAAGTTGAGAGAGTACTTTTCGTGCATCCTCGTGAGTCACTCCCTCGCGCAGGATTGCGAAGATGGTGTCCGACCCGGGTATGGTGCCGAGTATTTCTTTAAAGTCGTGCATGTCGATGTCGTAGGCCAGACCGGCGGCATATCCGTTGCGGGTCTTGATCACGACGATGTTGCCCGAGAAATCCAGCGATATGAAGCCGCTTTGATAGTTGGTGTTGAGGTCCATTCGACCTCGGGCCAGCAATTTATCCTTGAGGGTGTTGGAGTCGGGGAGAGTGTAGACGTACGTGCCTCGGTCGGTGGGGACCTTGGTGGTCTTCAGCATTTTGAGGTCGCGTGACAGTGTGGCCTGGGTCACGGTGTATCCATGTTCGGCCAGCAGAGCGGCCAGTTCGTCCTGAGATCCGATGCATTTGTTGCGGATCAGCTTAACCATCAGTTCAATACGTTGCTTTCTATTTTTCATGGTAGGTCAGAGGATAGTGTTGTTGTCAGTATCCGTTTCGTTAATGGTATCTGTATTTTTATTGTTCTCGGCATTGCGGCTGTCGATTTCCTTTTTCAGACGTGCCGCAAGTTTGTAATCTTCGTTTTCAGCCGCGCGCCGCATCTCGGCTTCGAGTTCCTTGACCGACTGCCTGCGGGTTCTGGGCTGAACGGTTTTCTGTTCAGCCCTGACGTCTCCGCGTTGTGGTGTCTGATCGTCATCAGTCGGTACGAAGCCCACTTCGTCGAGTACCTGGAGGGAGGTGTATATGGGTGCGCCAACGCGTATTGCCAGCGCGATGGCGTCCGAACTGCGCGAATCGACTATACGGCGTTCGCCGTTGGCGTACAGCACCAGTTCGGCGGCGAACACTCCGGATGGCAGACGGTATATCTCTACCTCGCGCAACGCGATGCCGAAGGTGGACATCAGGTTCACCATCAGGTCGTGGGTCAGGGGTCGTGGCGTGGCTATCTCCTGCAACTTGCACTCTATGGACTGCGCTTCGGGAAAGCCTATGATGATCGGCACGCGTCTGCTGCCGTTCACCTCCTGCAGGATAACGGCATACACGCCGTTTTCTATCTGGTTGTATGTTATGCCTATCAGTTGTATCAGGCGTTTGTCTTTCGGATCAATCATGGTTAACAATAGAAGCAGTTAAACGACTTCATGAAATCAGGCCGGAGCCGAAGCATAGACGGCAGTCGGGTGAGTAAATTATGGCGAACTGTCCCGGGGCGATGCCCTGAATGTCCTGTTCGGAACGGATTGTCAGCGAGCCGTCGTCGTGACGTTCCAGGCGTCCCTGATGGAACTCGGGGGAGTGACGCGTCTTGAATGCAACCTGCTCCAGTCCGGGATCGCCGCTGATCCAGTGCATTTCCTGCAGGTTGATCACGCGGCCGTACTGACGCGGAGTGTCATAGCCACGGCTCACATATATAACGTTGTCGCGCACGTTTTTTCTCACTACGAACCAGGGACCTCCGCTCAGTCCGAGACCCTTGCGCTGGCCTATGGTGTAGAACCAGTATCCCCGGTGTTCGCCTATCTTGCGTCCCGTCTCTATCTCGATGACGGGTCCGGGACGTGTGCCGAGGTGCCGTTCGATGAAATCGGCGTAGTCAATCTTGCCGAGAAAGCAGATGCCCTGCGAGTCCTTGCGCGTGGCGTTTGGCAGCCCGGCGTCGAGCGCCGCCTGACGCACCTCGCGCTTGGGCATCCGGCCCAAGGGGAACATCAGGTGCGACAGCTGCTCGTAGCTGATCTGCGCCAGGAAGTCTGTCTGATCCTTGACGGGGTCGGCGGCGGTAGCCAGGTACAGCCTGCCGTCCTGCTCCACGATGTCGGCGTAATGCCCCGTGGCGGTTTTGTCGAATTCATGGCCCCAACGCTTTTCGAAATATCCGAACTTGATGAGTTTGTTGCACATCATGTCGGGATGCGGCGTCCGTCCCTCCCTGACGGTGCGCAGGGCGTATGCCATGACAGAATCCCAGTATTCCTCATGCAGCGACACCACGCGCAGCGGCAAGCCGTACTTGCGCGCGATGAGGGTACACATCTCTATATCCTCGTCGGCCGAGCAGTCGCCCTCGCCGTTGTCGTTGCCTATGCGGATATAGAACAGTGTAAGGTCGTGACCCTCCTTGTAGAGCTTGTCCACCACCACGGCGCTGTCCACGCCTCCCGATACCAGTACAGCTATCCTCATACCTCCTCCAGTTCCGATTCGCTCTTATTGTCGGTGTGCAGCAGGTGCAGCGACAGGAAATAGTCGATGCTTATCTTGCCCGGGCCTACCAGGATGATGAAGAAATATATGCCCATGAACATGATGGGCAGATAGCCCGGCATGGCCCATGTAATCATATAGCTTGGCGTGTCCACCACATAGTTGAGCAGATGGTATTCCGCCACGGCCATCGCCGCGAAGGGTGGCAGCGTCATGAAGCGCGTGCAGAAGCCGATCATGATGCACAGCGAGCAGAATATCTCTATCACAATCATCACGACCAGGGTTGCTTCGGGCGACATCCCCGCGAATGTGGGGAACTCGTGGGCTATGCTGCCGTACTGATACATCTGCCGTACTCCGAACTGCATGAGCATGAGTCCGACGAACAGACGCAGGAACAGACGTCCCAGATTGGTGTATGAATATCCTGTGGACCAGATGTACAGGCGTTTGATGAAGTTGAGCATTTCCGGTTAATTGGCTTGTTTTGTGTTGGATTCTTCGGCTGCCTGCACGGCTGTCTGCATGGCCTTGCGGAAGTCCACGTTCTTGACTATGATCTTGCCGTCGCGACCGATCACATAGAATGAGGGAGTGGTACGTATGTCGTACAGATCGGCCACTGTGTCGGACGCACCGGTGTGCCATTTGGGCGAGAAGTCGACCATCTCTGTCTGCCAGCCGTCCACGGGATCGGGGATGATGAAAAGGACGTTGACCATCCCTTTGTCCACAAGGTTGGAGAAAGTCACGTCCGTTTCCATCTTCAGCTTGGCGTAACGGCATTCGTCGCAGCCGGGGTCGCCGAACTCGATTACGGTTATCACGCCCGTGGGCATATAGCGCGCGGTTGTGCCGGTAGGGGTGGAGTATTCGAATGTCTGCGGCTGTTCTCCGATTTTGGAATTCTCCATCAGCTTCTTGTGCAGTCTGTAGCGCTCTTTGCGGGCGTTGTCTATCTTCTTGTTCTTCAGCATGAAGTCGATGAAGCGGATATAGATGGGGTCTGACCAGTATATGGCGCGGGGACCGTGCAGCGCCTCTTCGGCGGCGCGGGTGAACTGCAGGGTGAGGGCCGGGTTCTTCTCCAGTTTCTTGAACAGGGCCTGTAAAGACTTGTCGACCGTTTCCACGGACGACCAGCGCATAGGCGACACATAAACCTCGAAAGCGTCGTTCAGGGCTATCTGGTCCACGGTGTTCTTCGACTGGAAGTCCATGCTGTCCCAGAAATGATCCACTATCCATTCGGATTTACCCGGCAGCGAGGGTATCGAGTCCGGGGCAACGGGATATTCGAACAGAGGCTGGATTACGATGGGTCCTGATTCACTCTGAACCTGGGCGGAGGCTGCGAACGACGCCCCCGCAAGGATTAAGCTGAGAATTATAGATCTTTTCATTTCTTATTGTTTCACGAGATGCTGTATGGCACGTGTCCAGGCGCGGTAGCCGGGTCCGTTGAGGTGCAGTCCGTCGTTGGTGTATTTAGGGTTGAGTTTGTTGGGAGAGGATTCAAGAGCCTTTGTGAGATCCACATACTCGGCGCCGTTTTGGGCGGCGATGGTCTGCAGGCGCCGGTTCAGTGCGGGAATCACCTTTTCGCGACCTTTCAGGTTCTTATATCGGTTGAAATCGTTGTTGATGGGCATTACAGATTGGATATACAGTCGTGTCTGCGGTGTCTGTTCCCTGATTTTCTTAACCAGACGTTCGTATCGGGTAGCCAATTGGTCTACGGTGAGTCCATGCGACACGTCGTTGATGCCGATGAGCAGGAAAATCTTGGCCGGATGTCCGGCGGTGACCTGTGTTAGCCTTTTCTCCACGCCGGTAATCACATCGGAGCGTATGCCGCGGTTCTTGATGTTGGGCATATCGAACAGCTCGGCAAACTCGCCGCCGTCGGTGATGGAATTGCCGAGAAACACGATGTCGTCGGACGTGACGGGCAGCACGTCGAACAGGCTGGTCTTCTGGTCCCAGTATTCGTCGGCGCGTGCCGGCAGGCAGCAGTAAGCCGCCAGCAGGAGAATCATGGTGAGTGTCCGGGCAATTTTCATATCGGTATGCTTAAGGTTCATTTTGTCATGGTGTGGAAGTCTACGAGTCCCTGCATGGGGTCCTTGGCCACGGAGCCGACGCGGATGTTGGCGTCGAGACAGACCTTGTCAAGTATTTCGCGGAAATGGCAGGCGATGGAGCCCACGAAAGCCACCGGCATGGAGTGTGCGCCGGGGTATTGCAGCACGTTGCGCTGCAGGAACGCTTCGAATTCGCGGCGCACCAGCGAGTAGATGTACGGGTTCCATAGATTTTCGGCTATGAAGGGAACCAGCGAGGCCAGGAACCGGTTGGGGTTGGGCTGGCGGTACACCCTGTCGAGCACGTCGGCCGTGGTGAGGGAGAAGGCCTGAAGGAACCGCTGCTGCACGGATTCTGGCAGCTGCTGCTTGAACGTGTCGCTCACCAGGCGTTTGCCGAGAGCGGCGCCGCTTCCCTCGTCGCCGAGGATGAATCCGAGCGAGGGAATGTTGTGCGATATGTTCCTGCCGTCGTAAAGGCATGAGTTGGAACCGGTGCCGAGGATGCAGACTATTCCTCGGTCTGTTCCGAGCATCGCACGGGCGGCTCCAAGCAGGTCGGAGGCGACTTCGACGCGGGCGTCGGGGAACGCAGCCTGCAATCGGGACGCCACCTTACCGCACAGTTCCGGAGTGGCGCAGCCGGCACCGTAATAATGCACCGCATCGATGCGGCACTTGTCGGGCAGCCATGCCGCCAGACGGCCGAAGGCCGCGTCCAGTTCGTCGGGCGAGGCCAGCAGCGCGTTGATGCCCGTGTCGCTGTAAGGCGACAGCGAACCGTCCGGACATATCAATGTCCAGGCAGCCTTGGTGGAGCCTACGTCGGCAATCAGCTGATAGTTCATAGTCACGTTTTACAATCCGATATATATATGATTAAACACCATATATTTGGATTAAATACAAAATTAATGAAAAAACATTAACTATACAAATTTTATGTGATTGGGCGCGCGGATTTTGATTTTACATCTTTTTTATATACTTTTGTCAGAAGCTCCAAAGCCACCCCGTGAAAATGAGAAATCTCGTATATGTAATCCTTGTCGTCATCATGACGTGTGCCGGTGTCGTTTCATGCGGACACAAGGCGTCCGAATCCGAAACATATCTTTCACGGCTCGATTCCATACTGGGGAACGCACAGGAATATGAAATACAGAAAAAACGAAACATGTCGGACCTGACGCATAAGTTCACGCGCGCCACGGATCCGATGGACCAATACTTCCAGGCGTCCCAGCTGAGTGACGAATACATGGTTTTCTGCACGGACTCGGCCATGAAATACATAGACGTCTGTATGCGTCTGGGCCGGGACACCGATAACAGACAGTGGAAGACTGCGGCCATGATGAGGAAAGCGGATCTGCTGACGAGGGCCGGATTGTTGCAGGAGGCGGAAGAAATCATGGGATCCATCAATACCTCAGGCATGACACGCGACGAGCTGATAAGGTATTACGGCATGAAGATATTCCTGTACAGTCATCTGGGAACTTATCAGGGAGGCGGGTCGAACATATACTATGCCTTGGAGCGCGCCTACAAGGATTCCATCATGAAGACCATACCGCGCGACCATCCCGAGTATCTGTGGTACAGGGGCTGGGACGTGCTTGGCAGTCCCGGACAGGATTCGACGTTGATACCGTCCCTGGCGGCCAAGCTGGAGAAGTCGGGCCGTAATTGCCGCCAGGACGCCAAGGAGGCATATATGCTGGCCAAGCTGTGCGAAGAAAAGGGGGACTCGCTGTCGGCGTTGAAATACATGGTGCTTTCGGCCACGATCGACATTCAGATCTACAACGCGGAAATAGCCTCGATGGAGGAACTGGCCAAAATGCTGTTCAGACGCGGAGACATAGACAGGGCCTACCGATACATAAACTACAGCATCAACAAATCTATCGGTTATCCCACCCGAGTGCGTGCGTTGGGCGAGATGCGGGTGCTGGACAAAATCAACAAAGCGTATCAGGAGCAAATCCACTATCAGAAACATCAGATGGAAGTGAGGCTGGAATTAGTGTGCCTGCTGGTGTTCGTGCTGCTGGTTTCCGCCGTCTGGATCATATTGCAGAACCGCCGACTGCGGAACCGTAACGCCCATCTGGCCAGTGTCAGCGCGGACCTGGCCAAGTACAACACCGAACTTTCGGAAGCCAAGAAGCACATCGAAGTGTCCAACAACGAGCTGAACCGCCTGAACGAAGACCTGAAGCGAAAGAACGAACAGCTCAACGAGGCCAACTATGTGAAGGAGGAGTATATCGGATCGGTATTCAACATCTGTTCCAACTATATAAAGAGAATGGAGGAGTTCAGGAGCACTGTATACGCCAAGGCCAAGAACCGGCAGTATGCCGATATAGTCCGTCTGACCGAAGGCAACGACAACACCCGGCAGGAACTGAAGAAACTGTTCAGGTCGTTCGATTCCGTGTTCCTGCATATATATCCCGACTTTGTGACGGAATTCAACAGCCTGCTCTCAGACGACCGGCATGTGGTGCCAAAGGAGAGCGAACTGCTCAATACCGAACTGCGAATCTATGCCCTGATCCGGCTCGGAATATCCGACAGCGTGAAAATCGCGGAATTCCTTCACTGCTCGCCACAGACGGTATATAATTACAGATACAACATGCGCAACCGGGCCAAGGGGGACAAGAAGGATTTCGCCGAACGGGTGCATACCTTGGGCCAATTCGTGCGGGAAGACGCCTGACCGGGCTACTAAATTAAACAGAATTTATTACTAATTTTACTAATGCGGCAATCGTCATCAGCTTGTGATTCAGTGAAATAACATAGATGTGCGTCTTACTATTTACTTTTAACCGCAATTTTTTGCTTTGTTAAAAAATAGTAACTTTGCAATGCCATGATATTCTTGATGACACCCTTCAGGGTTTAGGAAAATCTGTTGCAATTTCACTACTAACAATAATAACACACAAAAATCTCATGAAATCTAAATGGAAACTCCGAGTGAACGCCGCATGGCTGGTTCCGGCGTTGCTGTGCGGTAATCCGGCAATAGCGCGGGACATTACGGCGGGAGCGTCGTCCCCCACGACCGTACCTGTATATCTGGATGACACGAAGCCGCTGGAGCAACGAGTGGAAGATGCGTTGTCGCGAATGACGCTTCAGGAAAAAATCAAGATCATTCACGCTCAGTCCAAGTTCAGTTCACCGGGAGTCCCCCGGTTGGGCATACCTGAGATATGGTGTACCGACGGCCCTCACGGCATTCGCCCCGAAGTGCTGTGGGACGAATGGGATCAGGCCGGATGGACCAACGATTCCTGTACTGCCTTTCCGTCGCTGATCGCATTGGCCGCCACATGGAATCCCGACATGGCGCTGCTCTATGGCAAATCCATAGGCGAGGAGGCCCGCTTCCGCAATAAAAGCGTGCTGTTGGGTCCCGGAGTCAACATTTACCGCACGCCGTTGTGCGGCAGGAATTTTGAATATATGGGCGAGGACCCCTATCTGTCGTCCAGGATGGTAGTGCCTTACGTCAAGGGCGTGCAGAGCAACGGTGTGGCTACGTGCGTGAAGCATTTCGCGTTGAACAACAACGATATAAACCGTCACACATCGAATCCGATAGTAGATGACCGTACATTGTACGAAATCTATCTGCCGGCATTCAAGGCAGCCGCCACCGAGGGAAATTCCTGGTCGTTCATGGGCGGCTACAACCTGTTCCGCGGAGAACATGCCAGCTACAACCCCATATTGATGAACCAGATTCTGAAAGGGGAATGGAATTATGACGGCGTGGTAATATCCGACTGGGGTGCGGTGCACGACACGAAGACGGCGGTGACCGGCGGCCTCGACATGGAGTTCGGTTCCTGGACCGACGGCCTTGCCGACGGCGTGTCGAATGCGTACGACAATTATTATTTCGCGAATCCTTATCTGAAAGGGATCCGGAACGGAACATATTCCGAGCGTGAACTCGACGACAAGGTGCGTCGCGTGCTGCGACTCACGTTCCGCACGTCGATGAACCGGAACCGTCCCTACGGCTCGATGGGTTCGGACGAGCATATCGAAGCGTGCCGCAGGATAGGCCAGGAAGGTGTGGTGCTTCTTCAGAACAAGGACAACATTCTTCCGGTGGATCCGGGCAGGACACGCCGGATAGCGGTGATAGGAGAAAACGCCATCAAGATGATGACTGTGGGAGGAGGATCCTCGTCGCTCAAGGCCCGCTATGAGATCACTCCGCTGGAGGGTCTGCGCAAGCGCGTGGGTGACGCCGCCGGCATAGTGTACGCAAGGGGATACGTGGGCGATACCACCACATCGTACAACGGCGTGGTGACCGGACAGAAACTCGCCGACTGGCGCAGCGCGCAGGAACTCAGGGACGAGGCGCTTGAAGCAGCCCGGAATGCAGACGTAGTCCTGTTTTTCGGAGGCCTGAACAAGAGCGACTTTCAGGACGCCGAGGGCACGGACCGTAAAACGATGGATCTGCCGTACGGGCAGAATGAGCTGATCTCGGCCCTGGCCAAGGTCAATCCCAATATTGTAGTGATCAACATCAGCGGTACCGGCGTGACGATGCCGTGGCTGGGCGAAGTGAAAGGCATTGTCCAGGCATGGTATCTCGGCAACGAGACCGGCCATACGTTAGCCGATGTGCTGACGGGCGACGTCAATCCCAGCGGAAAGCTACCCTATACTTACTATGCATCGCTCGACCAGTGCGGAGCGCACAAAATGGGTGAGTATCCCGGCCATCTCGGAATTGACGCACTCGGCAACGAGGTTATGGACATACCTTACAACGAGGGCATTTTTGTGGGCTACCGGTTTACCGACAAGAACCGTCTTAAACCGAATTTCCCGTTCGGCCACGGATTGAGCTATACCACCTTCAAATATGGAAAAGCGTCGGCCGACAGGACGACAGCTTCGGCCGACGATACAGTAACCATCACGATTCCGGTGACCAACACCGGCGCGTGCGAGGGCAAGGAAGTGGTGCAGCTGTATGTGTCCGATCCGAAATCGAGTGTGCCCCGCCCCGTGAAGGAACTGAAAGGATTTAAGAAAGTATCGCTGAAGCCGGGTGAAACCAAGACAGTGGCATTCGAACTGACCGCCGACGAGTTGAAATATTTCGACGCGGACAAACACGAATGGGTGCTTGAGCCGGGAGAGTTCGATGCCCTGGTGGGAGCCTCGGCCGGCGATATACGGTCAAAGGTGCGTTTCACCGTCAAGTGACGAATGACGATGTCTTAATTAACGATGCCCGAGTCCGGCCTGCAGTAATGGACCGGATGGCGGTAAGGTCAGGAACATATACACAATAAAAAAGCCCGGAAGAAAATCCGGGCTCTTTCAATATATGAGGGTTGAAGGTTACTCCCAGTAAGGATCCCATTCGTTGTAACCTATCACGTGGGCCAACATCGGGCAGCTCTGTGCGCGGAAGTCGGTGAGCATGTCGTTGTAGGTGACATTGACGGTTGTCAGCATCGGGTCGAAGCTTACGTCCAGTGTGATGAGCTGGTTGTTGGAGGCATTGACGCGCTGCAGGAAGTTCTGGTTGTTGAGGAACAGCTGCGTGAGGTCGTTCCATTCAACATTTACGAAAGCCAAAGTCGGAACATTGTCGACCGAGAATTCGGTAAGGTCGTTGTAGGGAGCCCAGATTTCGTTTACGCTCTTGCAGTTGGTCACGGCCAGCTGGGTCATGTGGTTGTCGGAGCAAAGCAGTGTGCTGAGGGCGGGCAGATCCTGAATATACAGCTTTTTGATCTTGTTGTTGTTGATATTCAGGTTGGCGAGGTTCACAAGGCCCTGAAGCGTGATGCTTGTGAGCTTGTTGAAGCCGGCGTAGAGGTTCTTGAGGTTCTGGCAGCCGCTTACGTCAAGTGTTTCCAGCTTGTTGCCGATGACGTTGAGGGTCTTCAGGTTGTTGGCGTTCGATACGTCGAGGGCCTCGAATGCGTTGCTTGAGAGGTTCAGCGTCGTAAGCAGGGGTACTGAGGTAAGGTTCACCTCGGCCAGACGGTTGCTGTTCAGCTTCAGGTTCATTACCTGCGGGCATCCTGTTACGGTAAAGTCCGTAAGGCGGTTGTGGCTGGCGTTCACGGCGTAGAGTGCGGGGTTGTTGGCCAGAGTGAGCGTGTTCAGCTTGTTGTCCGATACGTTCACTTTCTTGAGGTATGTGAAACCGGAGAGGTTGAGGTCGCCGGCCAGTTTCTTGTGGCTCCAGTCGATCTCGACGATGTGACCGTTCTCGACTTTCAGACCGGGAGCGGCCGCGATATTCTTGACGCCTATGCCCAGGGCGGCGGCGTTGGTCTCACCGTTGGCTGCGGTCTGCGATAAGAAGGAAGTCAGATTCTTGACCTCGCTCTTGTTAAGCTGTGCCCATGACAGTGATACCGTCATCAATGCAGCGAGAAATAAAACTGTTCTTTTCATAACTTATAAATTTGATGTTTAATGTTGATATACATGTTCAAGTGGAATGCTTTCGTGTTTTCATTCACTTTTACTACTATAACATTTCACCCCAAATATGGTTTGGTCGTGTTAAAAAAATATAGAATACTTTTGTACGGGTTAAATAATTGTAAGCCCGGCACGTGCAATGGCTTGCACCAATGGCAGCGGTAAGCCTCCGGGTATAATATTCATATAAGATATAATATTCATATAACAGGAGTAAGGATGTTACGACCGGCGAACCGGGAGGGGGCTGCGGGTGTTGAATTGTATATGATTGTGTTTATACAGGTAATACTCGTGACAGTGATCTTAGGCGCGATGGTGATGATATTGCTGGGCCTGGATCATCTTATTAACGGCGGATTCGATACAACCCCCGACGATACGAAGAAACTTCGCGACGAGGTCAATACCCGCCGCGAAGTGATAGGAAGCAAGAGTGTGTTCAACAGCCTGGTGTCGGAACATGACAGGGAAGCCGCTAAGCCTCGGACTTGCGGCGCTGGCGGTGAATCAGGTCGGTGACGTAAACGGTGAATACCGGGAACAGAATAATGCCCATCAGGGCCAGAAGCACCGACAGGGCGCGGCCCGTGCCGGTGACGGCTGAGATGTCGCATCCTTCGGTGGTAACGGTCATGCATGCCCACCATAATGAATCCGCATAGTCCTGCACCATCGGATTGACACGCAGTTCGAACATATAGAATGTAAGCGAACAGAAATACACCGTGGACAGCACCGTGATGACGTATGCGAAGAAAAGTCCCGTGGCCTTGTTGCGCGTCAGCCACGACACAACGTAAGCCATGGCGTAGCCTCCGCGTATCAGGGGCATGTATCGAATCAGGTACGACAGCTGGTCGGGGATCTGTATGCCGAATCTGTCTATCAGCGCCTGATACGGTATGGATACTATCAGAAATATGCTCTGCGACCAGAGGTAATGCCATTTGTTGTGCGATAGGGCGAAATCTATGAAATATATGGCCAGGAACACCATGCATATCCAGAACTGCCATTTCAGGAACCCCGGTTCCTGATAAAAATTGAGGTTGCGGAACGAATCGACCGAAATCATATATATCAGTGCGGCCGACAGGAGCAGCACGAGTATGTGCAGGCCCCATTGCAGCTTGCTTATAACGTCCGGCCTGACGGTGACGGATCTGGATGTGCCGGTGTCTTTCATATATTTTTGGCAGGTTTACTTGGCCTTCTCGACCACTAACTGGTCTAACAGCGCGTGGTTCGTATTGATGTTCATGTTTTCGTTTTCGGGCCGGTAAGTGATGCCTACGGTATATGTTCCGGCGGTGAGGGGCACTTGAATCTGATTGGACATGCCCCAGTCGTCCCAGTTTCCGACGCCGCGCTGGGGCATTACGAACGTGCCCCGTTTGCTGCCGTTGAGCAGGAGGGTGCGTATGGCGGCTTTGTTCTCGGTGTTGACGGGACCGTTGCCGTTGGCATAACGCAGGGCGAACGTGTACATGCCGCTCTGGGGTATCTTGATGTTGATGGTTTCGGGGTCGGTGGTCTTGTCAATCTCCACGAATCCCTGGCCGGTATAACCCTTTACGCCGTCGGCCGGTGCGTTGCAGCGTTCGGGCGACTTCATGTCGGTGCGTTCGTTCTTGAACTGATATACGGTCACCGGACGGTTGCTGCGGGGTTCGCTGGCGAACGAGGGAAGACCTTGGGCGTCGATCCCGATTACCTGCCATTCACCAGGCTCGGTGGCCGGCCACGAGGTCTCGCGCGTCTCGGCTACAAGCATGCCGTTCTTCAGCACCTGATATTTGGAAATGTATTCGATTGGATTCCATTGCAGGTAATTGTTGACCGGCACTCCTTCGCCGTTAAGGGCCGGATTGTTTGTGAGCCATGTCTGCGGGGTGACGGGAGCCTTGAGGTTGGGCTGACGGTTCACGTCCATTGCCGGTATGGGCTTGCAATCCATGTCTACCACTATATTGCATACGCCCTTCAGTCTCTTGGCCGGAATGGTCTTGCCGGGAGCGTATTCCTTGCCGTTGACGGTGATTTTTGCCACGTTGGCGCCATATCCGTTGACGGTGATGTTGAGCGTGGCGCCACGGTAATTGAAATTGTCGAGGGTGCGGGTGCCTTCCAGAGCCTTGGGCACGAAGGGGGAAATGAGAAGGCCGTCCTTTTCGAAGTGGATGCCGAACAGCACGCGGGTGGTGATGGCTATGTTGCCGGCCAGCGACCACAGCATATTGCTGGAATTAAGCTCGGTGTAGTAGTCGCCGTTGTCGAGGTTGAAGTTTTCCTTGTTCGTGGCGAACAGGGCGGCGGGGCGGAACACCGAGCCGATGCCTTCCATTGTTCCGGCCTCGTTGCCGGCCTTGGCCTGTGCCAGCGTCCAGTATGATGCCACGAAAGGCCACAGCGCGTTGTTGTGGTAGCTGGGCATGTCGCTGATCTGCGGATAGAATATGGCGGGACCGTAGGGTGTGTGCGGATTGTGGGTTGAGATTGATTTCTGTCGTTCGGCCGGGGCGATGTCATAGAGTATGGAGAGGGCCAGACCTAAAGTCTCCGCGCGCGGATTCATGATCTTGTGGTCGCGGCCGTAGGTGTACATTCCGTAGTAACCCTTGTCGTCGAGCCAGAAATATTTGTTGATGGCGTCGGTCAGGGCACCGGCGTCAGCCTTGAGCCGCGCGGCTTCCTTTCGTTGTCCGAGTATGTCGGCCATCTGCGCGCACGCGTTGAGCGCGGCGGCATAGAGGACGTTGGTGCCCATGGCCTCCGACTGCGATATGTCGACGGTCTGCATCCATTTGGGATAAGACTGCTCGCGCCAGTCGATGAAGCTGGTCTCACCCTTGATCAGACCGCGCGGACTCATCACCGTGGCCATATCCTTCCTGATGCTGCGCAGGGCGATGGGATATACCTTTTCAAGCCACTGGCGATCGCCTGTGGCCTTGTATATCTCGTATGCGGCCACCACCCATATCATGCGGTCGGTTGAGATGGGCCACGCACCGCCCGAACCCGTGTCCTGGATTATCTGACCGGAAGGATTCACCTTCTTCATCAGCGAGATCATGGAAGCCTCCGGCTGCATATAGCACATGCTCAGGATGATGGAATACGACACGTCGCGTGTCCACACGCCGGCCCATTCCTTGCCTGTGCGCAGGGTGGTGTCAGGCTCCACGGCATTCACCATCTCGTCGAGGCCCATGTTGTAGATGGCCTCATGCAGCTTGTTGTTGGAGGTGAGGCGAGGGTAGGAGGAGAGGTCGTTCTTGCGTTTCCAGGTCTGTTCCACCGGCATGAAGTAGCCGGGACGTCCCTTGTAGGTGGAATGGATTTCCTCGGGCGAGACTGCCCAGGCCTTGAATTCGTTCTGGAAGATGGTGTCGCCCTGCCAGCGGTAGGCGTCGGTGGAGAGGATAACATCGGAGCTGAAGCCGCGGGCTTCAGCCACAGTGTCAGCTCCGTTCAGTGCCAAGGGTGCGAATGCCGCACCGGCTCCCGCTGCTATCGCGGCGATATATAGTGAATGCAAATTCATGTCGATTTACAATTTTTTAATTAGGGTTGTGGAATTAACTGCAAAATTACAACTAAAAAACAGTAAATGCAAAACTGTGAATAGGTCGTGATTTGGTAATGTGGGGTAGATGTGCTATATTTGTTGCGGAAATGGAGGCCGGTGAACCTACGGACTCCATTTTATTCACTGAATTATAAACGAAAAACTCAATACAACTTGCCATGATACGACCACGGGGAATCAGGAATCTGGTAGAGAAAATTACCCTTGACCGAACAAAGACAATAGACGAACGCATTGACGAGGTGTTCAATATGCGTGAGCAACTCGAAGTCAAGGATGACAAGGAACGGTTGCGCAATGACGTGGACTATTACGACTGCATGATCCGGATGATAGAGAAAGAAGATACGGAACGCGTCGAAGACTTAGCGCGGCTGCAGCTGTATGCGCTGTTGGCAGAGACTTCCGTTGAACTTGAGGATTACCGCCATATACGCATACTTGCACAGGAAGTGTTGGAGATGATCCGCCATGAGGATGTGGCCTGGGAGGCAATGGCAGAGACGTTGCCGCGCATCATTGATGCAGTGTCTGAAACGGTTTACCGTCATGCCGAGTACGAACTGCTGCTGATATACCTACTGATGGCGTTCAAGACCGGAAACCTGACGGATGAATTCAAAGGTCGCGTACGGAAATGGATGAAACTGCATCTGCTGCTTGAGGAAAGCGACTGGCTTGATTTCCGGCTGACCAAGGAACTGGAACGCGCCATGGCAGATATGTTCACGCAGACGGAGCTGTTCAAGATAATGCTTGACCCGAAGATAGGCCATCTCCGTACGGATCCTGTGGAATATACCTGGAAGTGGGAGACGATATACTACGAAGTGGAGGATGAGCTTGACCGCCGCCTTGCCAATGTGCCGAGGCAGATGGGTTTCTGCTTCCAGTACTGGGCCATGAAGCGCGAGCTGCTGATGGAAAAATACGGCATCGACTGGCGCTCGCCGTCGCAGATGAACCCACGGGTAATGTTTGACTAAACCGGCAGATTTCTAATGGAAGAAAAACAACAGGAACAACAGAAGCAGAGGGAACAATACGCAAATTTCCGTCCGCGTCAGTTGTCGCAGGAGGAAGTGAATTCGGCTACGGCACGGCGGTGTGAACGCTGCGGTGCGGAATTGGAGGACGGAGCGAAGTTTTGCGAGGAATGCGGCGCGGCTGTCGACGACGGCGGGTCGCGTTGCACGTTCTGTGGGGCCACCATGGACCAGGATGAAATGTTCTGCAGTGAATGTGGCAATCCGCGAGGTGGTATGAAATGCCCCAACTGCGGAGCGTTGGCTTTCCGTCACTTCTGCGGCAATTGCAACACGCCGCTGACAGCCGAGGCTTTCCGTCAGATAGAACGCGCGCGACAGGACCAGCGCGTTAAGCGCGTGTCAATGGTGGCGCAGGAAATTGAACAGCTGAATGACGAGATAGAACAGCTGGAGCGTGAGGTCGGTGAGCCTGACGACTCGTTTTTAGACACCGCTTCGCCGTTGGATGACAATGCCCGCAAGATTCTTGACGAATACAAGAATCTATTCGGTGCTGCCGGGTCAGTGCCTGATGCACCGAAACCGAAGCAGGCGGCTGTCCGTAAGACGGACCGGGAAAGTATGGCGAAGAAGCGTGAGCGCCTCCGCGAGCTGAAGGCTAAGAAGCGCGAAAAGGGGCGTGAAATGCAGCAGGCTCTTGACGATCTGATTCCCGACCCCTCGGATCCGCCCGAAATCCAGCGCGGCTTTATGTGCGCCTGCAAGGTCGTGGCCCTTGAGAAAATAAAGAGGAAGGAAACCGTAGGAGTATGGTGGGTATGTAATTACTGCGGCTGTTCCCACCGCCAGCCATCGGAGTGTACACGGCCGGAACTCGGTGGCAAATGGAAAACCGAAGAAATAGAAGTAGTATCCTTCAATCAGACTGAAAACACAGCTTACATCTGACGTTCCCATACTTTTTATTGAATATTTGAACGACGATAACATTGAGTAAGAAACATACTGACGAACATAATACGGACACCCTGGTACCGCCGTCAGGGACGGCAGTACCGCCAAGTGGAACTGCTGTGCCTCTGTCCGGAACTGCTGTACCGCCATCGGGGACAGCTGTACCTCCAAGTGGAACGGCTGTGCCGCCGGGTGCGGAAGGGCCGGCGACGGGGCCGGCAGCGGACGGACCCGCTAAGCAGGTGGCTTTCGACGACTCGCTGGTGACGGAATTCGAGATAAATGGCGTAAAATTCAAAAAGAAGGAGTGCATCTCCAGCCAGTCTGGCGAAGCAAGGGTGTTCTTGGTGGAACACAAAGGTACAAAGTACGCGCTTAAGATTTATAACGCACACCGTCATCCAAACCACGATGTGCTTGAAAAACTGAAAGGGCTTCGCGGCAACGGACTGACCGTCGATGTGTTCGAACATGGCGTTCTGGATTTCGGCAACGGGGCGAAGCATGACTACGAACTGATGCGCTATTACACCGGGCGCAACTTGTCGCAGGTGTCGCTGAAAGGGAAGGAGGATCTGTTCAGAAAATTGGCGCCGCGCATGGCAATGGCCATCGACTTCTGTCACAAGAACGGCATCCTGCACCGCGACATCAAGCCCGCCAACTTCATGTTTGTCGACAAACGGGAACGTGATTTTGTGCTGACCGACTTCGGCATCGCCAAGATTCTCGACGACCAAAAGCGCGCTACGACTGACGCCGGGCGTACACCGGTGTATGCCGCGCCCGAGATGTACAAGTATTATTACGACAAGCCTACATACGTCTCCACACCTTCCGATTTCTACGCCATGGGCATGACTCTACTGGCCATGTGGAAGGGGGAGGGCAACCTGATAGCCAACGAGGAGAAATTAGTTAAGGACAAGGAGGAGGAGACCCTGCCGTATCCTGACGTGAAGGAGATAGACGGCCACAACCTGCAGCTGCTCAAGGCGCTGACGCGGCGTAACGCCGACATACGCGCCGGCTTCGACCAGGTGGTGCAATGGTCGAAGGGGGAGACCATCTACGAAGATCCGACATACGACGGACTCAAGACCGATTTCCGCGTGGTGTTCAGCCGCGACAAGAACCTGATAGCCCATTCCAGAAAGGAACTGGCCAAAATGATGTGGGCCAACAAGAAACTGGCCAAGGAATACCTTTACTCCGACATGGTGGCCGACTGGATGGAGGACAACGAGGAACCGGAGCTGAAAAAGACCATCCTGACATACACCGAAGACACATACGCCGAGGATCAGGATGCCGGTCTGTTCGCAACCTGTCTGCTCCTGGACGAGGATATGCCTTATACATCCAACATCACCAAGAAGGTGCTGAAGGATGAATACGAGATAGCCCGCGACATTTTCGACAATGTAAGGCTGTATGCCAACGCCCTGAAGGATCCGTACAGCAACCTGTGGATTTACCTGCGTCACATCGATGCCCCGATAGACGTGGACTTCTATGTCGAGGCTGTGGAGGATCGCGGAATATCGGCCTTGGACGAAATGTGTTATGACATAGACCCCGACCTGCCGTTTATGTATCGCGGAGATTCCGATTCCGGCAAAGATGACTTCGAGATACGGGACTTCGAGCATCTGCGAAGTCAGATGGAACGAGATGCCGATTCCTTTATGGAAGATTTAGGCAAGCGGCGCATATCCGTGTTTGCCAGCGAGGAATTCAAGCAATGGGTCAAGGGGCGCGACGAGGAGCGGTACGACGCGATATGGGATATGAACTATCCCGCGGACGATAAACCGTTCGGATGGTTCATGGTGTACCATGTATGCGGCAACGTCGATTACCAATTCAAGAAGGTGCAGAAACGCGAGGATTCTGAATGGCTGACCATCGATGATCTGGCCAATCAATTAGCCCGCTTTATCGGAGAGAATCCCACGGACTGGCAGAATCTGAACAGATTGGTACATAACTCTTTCACTGAGCAATTGACTCCCGGACCGTTTTACAAGGACTTCGCGGATTCGCGCGTGTGCCAGTATCTGCGCTCGAAAGGTAAGTACGACAAGCAGATAGAGTGGATACGCGAATGTCTTACCCTAAAGAGCACGGACAATAAACGTAAGTACGGACGATTCAACGGCGGCGTGGCTCAGATGAAGATGATAGCCGGGTTGCTGCCGTCGCGCCGGTGTCCGCTGTATATAGACAATCTGACCATAACCACCCTTGACGAGTTCAAGCAGCACGAGGCCGAGATACGCAAGGTCATGGACCGGGACAGCGCCGTGAACGCGATGGTTCAGGACTGGCTCGCCGTGCAATTTCAGGAGAATCCGCAGGTTGACCTGAAGAAGACGCCCTACTTGCAGAAAACTAAGGAATACTTGGAATTCATGCAGGAGCATGTGCCCAACGCGCAGTCGGTAAAGAATGCAGAGGAAACGCACAATAAGATACGCAATGCCAAGGCTCAGTTCACAGTGGCCCGCGCCGGAACGCGTACCATCCACATCGCCGCGATAGTGCTCGGTTTCCTGCCGTTGCTGTTGGCCTGCATCTATGGCGGATATGTGTTCGCCACGACGGATTCGGGTATATTCCGTACTGCGTTAGAATCGACCGGCAAATGGGTGGGCATCATCATCGGCATCTTGGTCGCGTTGGTATGCGCCGCCGAGGCCGGACTGTTGGCCGGTGGTATCGTAGGAGTCATCGTGTACGCCCTGATAGCCTGGGTGTTCGTGCTGATAGTGCCGGCGGTGCCGTGGATACTGATAGCCATACTTGCACTTGTGCTGTGGGTCGGAGCAGTGCAGCTGTTTCAAAAAGTCTATCTGTCGCGGAAGCCCGTTGACAACTACGGCACGATGGACCTTAACGAAGCCGCGACCTACGCCGAAATCGGAGCGGCCTTCGGCTCGCGCGACAAACTGCTGCCCGGAATGCACTCCGAATACCCGGCCATAGTATATAAGGACAACGCCTCCAACGCCCGTAAGGGACGCGGACAGATGGCACTGAGGGGATTCTCCATACTGCTGTTGGCCGTGCTGATATTCGCCGGCAGCGCATGGTTCCGGAGTTATGCCACCGGAAAAGCATCGGCCAAGTCGCAGGCCATCGAAATGTACAACGGCACATACACCGGCCAGTTTGACGACCGCAATTCCACGATGACGCTGACAACCGATACAATCGACGGCAAGTATGTGGTGACGGGAGAAATGACCATAAATTACAGGCATCCGTTGAACCATCAGCTCAAAGGTACCATAGACCCCGAGCATCCCGAGAAGCTGAAGCTAAACGTGGTGAAGGCCGACGGCACGGTGGACCGTTACATCACATATACTATCGGCAAAGCCAAGGATGCCGACGATGCGATAGAGGGCAGCTATGCCAACAATCACAAAGGTTCGAGTTACACCTACAAACTGACTAAGAAATGAAATGCAATAAATGCGGTAAGGAAAACCGCGACATAGCGAGATACTGTAAATGGTGTGGCGCCACGATGGCCGCCATACAGACGCCGCCACCGCCTCCGGGCGAAGCGAAAGGCACGGCTTCTGACGGAGCAAAGGCCCAGACTGCCGGCGGCGTACTCGACATACTGGTGGACAAGGACCTGATTCGCGCCACGCTGACCGACATAGCCTCAAAGGGAGCCGCCATGAAGGCATACAATGACGCCCACAACCTGAACTTCCGTATGGAACTCAGTTTCGTCATCACCGGCGACTCGGGTACGGGCAAAGCCACCGTGGCAAAGGCCATAGCGGCGTTGCTGCACGAGAAGGGGCTGGTGAACAATCCCGTGCCGAAGATCATTGACCCGACCGACTACCGGAAATTCGTGGAGAAAATCGACGAGAATCTGAAGAATTTCGGCAACGGAGTGCTGATAATCAAGGAGGCGGACAAACTCGTGCCTGATGGAGTGCAGAAGGATGTGGCGCCGATAGACCATATCATAAAGCACATACGCAAATGGCGCGGCGACGCCGCAAAGCCTGTGGTGATACTGTTAGGCGGTAAAAGACTCAAGAAATTCTTTGACGAGAATCCGGTGCCGGCGTCGGCTGTAAACTATTTCTTGGAGACGCCCGGAATCAGCGACGACGGCCTTCTGAACATTACGGAGCGGCTGCTGCTCGAGACCTGCGGACGGGTTCTTACCGAAGAAGGCCGGCAGAAACTGAAACGCATCTATCTGTACGACCGCCGCAATCCTGACGCGGCACAGGGAGCGGGAGGCCACAACGCCGAGCGACGTGCCTACGACATCAACCTTCAATGCATCGGGGTGCTGGCCGACGGCGCTCCGGTAGGTCCTGACATGATCGACGGCACGGAGTATATTCCCAAGACATACGACGAGGTGATGCGGTCGTTTGACAAATACGTGGGCGTGGACGAGATCAAGGAGGAGATACGCAAGATCACGCTCAAGCTGGAGGAACAGCGCAAGCGCCTCGGCCCCGGTGCCACGGTCGAGCTATACGACCAGTTTCAGTTCCTCGGCAATCCCGGCACGGGTAAGACCACGATGGCGCGCCTGTTTGCCGACGCCCTCAACTCGCTCGGCGCGTTGCCTGTGGGTCATCTTGTGGAAGTGGGACGCGACGACCTTGTGTCGCAATATGTGGGAGAGACACCGAAACTGGTGCGCTCTGTATTCGACAAGGCGATGGGCGGCGTACTGTTCATAGACGAGGCCTATTCGCTGAAACAGAACGACAGCGACGCCGTGGGACAGCAGGCCATAGACACCATACTGACCCTGGCCGAGAACCGTCGCGGCAAGGTGATAGTGATACTGGCCGGATACAGCAAGGAGATGGGCGAGTTCATACACTCCAACTCCGGGCTGGAGTCGCGGTTCAATAAGATTATAAATTTCCGCGATTACACCGGCAAGGAACTGGCCGAGATATTCCGGCGGATGGTGAAAAGCAGCCCGGAAGGCTATACGCTGTCGGCCAAGGCCGAGGAACACTTAGATCAGGTGTTTGAGCGGATGGAAAAGATGAAGACGCGCAACTTCGGCAACGCCCGCGAGGTGCGCAACAAATATCAGCAGGCCGTGTCGGCTCTGATAGCCCGCAACGACAAGGCACGGCAGGATGGCACCTTCGACGAATCAAAGAAGAACGAGATAGACCTTGTGGACATCGAGGGGGACCGGACCGTGCTGTCGGCCGACGAGCTGTTGAAAGGTTTCGACGACTTCATCGGAATGCAGGGCGTGAAGGAGCAGATACGCTCATTCGCCAACAGGATAAAGTTGGCGCGCATCAAGGCCATGCGCGGCGGCAAGGTGGAGCAGCCCAACATCCATATAATCATCACCGGCAATCCGGGCACCGGCAAGACCGAGGTGGCCAAGCGGATGGGTCAGGTGTTCAAGGCTCTGGGCATTCTGCCCAAGGGTCATGTGGTGTGCAAGGAACGCAAGCACATACTCGACAGCTACGTAAACTCCGCCGGCAAGAATATGGAAAAGGCGGTGGACGAGGCTATGGGCGGCGTGCTGTTTATCGACGAGGCGTACACTTTCATGCCGGCCGATCCGTCGGGTGTGAAAGACAAGTCGGGCAACGAGGCCATCGAGGCATTGATGACCCGCATGTCGAACGACGCCGGCAAGTTCGTGACCGTATTCGCAGGTTACAAGCAGGAGATGGACGAATTCATCAACAACGCCAACCCCGGACTGAAGCGACGCTTTACATACAGCATACACATTGACGACTATACGGTCGACGAGCTTGTGCAGATCTTCATGCTCAACGCCCGCAAGGAGGGTTACAGGCTTACGCCTGAAGCCGAGGAACTGCTGAACCTGAAGGTAGAGGAGATGGTAAGCGCCAAGGACGAGAAGTTCGGCAACGCCGGCGAGATGGTGAAACTGTTCAACACCACCAAGGACCGCCAGAGCGACCGTATCTCCGGCAACATAACCGAAGAACTGACCGATGAGGAACTATATACCATAGAAAAGTGCGATATTCCGTACGACGCTCCAAAGAAGATAGACGTGGAGGAGTGCATGAAGGAACTGGACGAATTAGAGGGTCTGAAGGCCGTGAAGGATGCCGTCAGGGAGATAGCCGACACGCTGATAGTGGAGCAGAAGCGCAACGCCGACAACGGCGGCAGGCATAAGCTGAACCTGGACCACCTGCTGTTCCTCGGCAATCCAGGAACGGGCAAGACCACCGTGGCCCGCATCATGGGAAACATCTACTACTCGCTCGGACTGCTGCCGTCGAACAAGGTGATAGAGGTGACGCCCAAGGACCTGATAGCTCCGTATGTTGGTCAGACCGCCCCGAAAACAGAGCAGATGATAAACCGCGCCATCGGCGGCATACTATTCCTGGACGAAGCGTACGGACTGAACGACGGTCCCAACGGATTCGGCAAGGACGCCATGCCTGTGCTGCTGACCAAACTGCTGGACCTGAAAGGGAAGTTCGTGTGCATCGCCGCCGGCTATCACCGCGAGATGCAGCAGTGGATCGACACCAATACCGGTATGGATTCACGATTCCAGCGCCGCATCAATTTCGAGGACTACAGCGCTGAGGAATTAGGCAACATATTCCGCACTGTCGTAAGGAAGGCCGGACTTAAGATGGATGACGGCGCCGAGTCCGAAATGGAACGCTATTTCAATGTCCTGGTCTATAACAAAGGCCGGAACTTCGCCAACGCGCGCGAGGCACGCAATTACTTCGACCGCGTGAAACTGAACCAGGGACGCCGTCTGCGCGAACTGCTAAGGAATCCTGATTTTGACAACAGCGAGCTGTACGTGCTACGCCGCGAGGACATGATAATCAAGGAATAAAATCCCGACACTACTATGGACAATCAGAAGAAATGCCCGCAGTGCGGGGAGATGATAGACGCCGACAGCCGTTATTGCGATCAGTGCGGAGCGATGATGTACCTGTGCCCCGAGCATCTGATATTCGGCAAGGGGCAGGGAAAGCGCTGCGGCCAGTGCGGCAAGGAACTCGTAGCCGCCGACCAACTGGATAAACAACAGCCGCAAGGCCCCGTACAGCAGCCTGTGGAACCCGCACAGCCGGAGCAGCCGCGAACCGGCACATACACACCGCCTGCAATGCCTGTGGACCTGTATTGCGCGGCCATGCACATCACGATTCCGCTGATTCAAGGAGCGGTGATAGGGCGTACCACCGGCAATTATGTCGGACAGTTGGGGCAGTGCATCTACATATCCGGCACGCACGCTTCGTTAGGTCAGGATGCCGCAGGATGGACCATTACCGACCTCGGGTCGCGCAACGGTACGAAGGTGAACGGCGTGGCGTGTGTGCCTCACCAGCCGGCACGTATCAATGTGGGGAATATAGTCAGAATCGCCAATTTCTATGATTTCGTTGTAAGATGAGCATGACGGTAAGGTTCGATGTGGAGAGCGATGTGGGGCGTCAGCGCTCCAACAATGAGGACATGGCGCTTGTGGCCGGTCAGAAGATACGCGACGGACGGATTAGCATGACGCTGCCAATAAATCCCGATACGGAGATGGCTGCGATAGTATGCGACGGCATGGGTGGTTATGCCTCCGGCGAAGTTGCATCTGAAATGGCCGTTTCGTCGTTCAGCGGTTTTTCCGACTGTCTGGAACCGGGCATGGATTCCTCAGAGTTGGTGATGGCGATAAAGAAATGGTTTGTGGGCGCAAACCATGAGATGCTGATTGCCGCCAACGGTTCAGGAATGGGCTGTACGCTGACCGGGTTCCTGATTTATGACGGCAAACCGTATTGTCTGAACTGCGGCGACAGCCGCGTGTACAGACTGCGCTACGGGCATCTGAAGCAACTGACCACCGACCACTCCGAGCGCAACCGCCTCGGGGATATGACCGTGCCGTCCAACCTTATCTACAATGCGATGGGTGTGCCCGATGCGTTCGTTGACATAATGCCGACCAAGTTTGTGGCCGGCGACAAGTACCTGGTATGCAGCGATGGCCTGTGCGACATGATCGACGACGCGAAGATACAGGAGATTCTTGAATCGCCCTCGTGTACGGCCCGGACACTTGTTGATGCCGCCAACCTGGCCGGTGGAAAGGATAACATCACGGTGGTAATTTTGAATGTTGAAGGTTGAATTATGGAGACTGAACTGGGAAATAAGTTTTATAAGCTGATAGGGGAGGAGGACGAGCGTCCCGAGGCATTGAAGGAGGCTGCGGACTTAGTGCAGAACGCACCGGAGAGCAGTGAGCGCGCCGGTCTGCTGGCGTTGATATACCATGACGGCATCGGTGTGGAGCAGGACATGGACCGGGCGTTCGAGTATGCCGAGAAGGCGGCGTTGGAATGGCATGATGGACTGGGGTATTATCTGTTGGGATATATGTGTGAGAATGCCGAGACACCCGACCAGGCCGAGGGCGGCCCGCGTCAGAAGTACGACCATTACGACGCCGAGCGTTTCTATGAGTTGAGTTCCAAGATCGACAGTCCGTGGCGCTATGACGCCGTGATGTGGCTGGGCGACTATTACATGGATATGGCCAAGGGCGGCGATCCGGAAATAGGAGTGGAGTATTATGAATCGATAGCCGGCAGTTATGCGCCGGCCGCCGAGGCGTTGAGCGACTATTACTGGGATCTGGCATTTCCTGACCACACGGACGATACGGACTGGACCAAGCCGTTATTCAGATGGACGGAAGTGGCCGAAAAGACATATCCGGAGGAATATGCCTATCGACTGGGGGTACTTTATTCGTGCGGCATAGGTTGTGAGCGGGACACGGACAAGGGAAATAAGATGTTTGTCAAGGCGTACGAGCACGGCGACTGGCGCGGCGCGCAGGCCATGGCCGCCAGCATCGAGGAACTGTTGGCGAATATGCCCGACATGGCACCCGAACCACGCCAGATGCGTGAGAATGAAATCCAGGTCTGGCTGCACCGTGCCGAGGAACTCCGACAAAAAGATCTCCTGGAAAACCCTGCTGAGCGCGACAACGCCCGGGAAGAAGACTGATTTGGAACTGTCGGAGAAATTGGTTAACTTTGTGAGAAATACTGAAATTGATATGGCAAACACTCCGGTCCGTTATCCCATAGGCGTTCAGAGCTTCGAAAATCTTCGTAAACTTGACTACTTATATATTGACAAGACAGATTTAATCTACAATCTTGTCACGACAAATAAAAATATCTTTCTAAAAAGGCCGCGACGCTTTGGCAAGAGCCTGTTATTGTCCACGCTCAAGGCATATTTTGAAGGGAAAAAGGAACTGTTCAAGGGACTTGCCATAGAGCAACTTGAGACGGAGTGGCAACCTCATACTGTACTGACACTTAGCCTGGCTAACTATAATCCGACAGGAGATGGTAATCTTGAGGATATTCTTGACAATCAGTTTCAGATATGGGAGCAAGAGTATGATGTTAAAATCAAATCTGAAAGTCTCTCCTCTCGTTTCGGTAATATTATACGTGCTGCCAATAATGTTTCGGGCCAGCCGGTCGTAATTCTTGTTGACGAATACGACCATCCTCTCATATCGTCCATGCACGACGATGAAAAATTAGAGAAGACCCGTCAGCTTCTCAAGTCAATATATGTCAACATCAAGGACCTGGACCAGTACATACGTTTTGCAATGCTGACTGGAGTGAGTCGGTTCAGCAAGATGACCATCTTCAGCGGACTTAACAATCTACGTGACATATCTTTAAATCAACAGTATGCCGCAATTTGCGGCATAACCGAGAAGGAACTGACCGAGAATCTCCGACAGGGTATTGAAATGCTCGCCGAGAATAACGATACGGATTATGACGGTGCCGTCAAATTGCTGAAGGACAATTATGACGGTTATCATTTCACGAAAAACAGTCCGGATATCTACAATCCGTTCAGTCTGTTGTGGGCCATGGCGGACGGAGAAATCGGTTCCTACTGGTTTCAGAGTGGTACTCCTGAATTTCTGGTAAGACAGATTCAGAAGGGTAACAGTTTCCTTCCGGAGATGTTTGAGGAGACGGTAGACGAGAGTATCCTGACTTCAAGCGATATATTCGACACCCAACCTACGGCTTTGCTTTATCAGACGGGATACCTGACGATAAAGAGATTTGAGAAGCCGGATGACTATCACCTTGGCATTCCCAACTTAGAGGTACGCAAGGGGTTGTTCGAGAATTTGGCCAAGTATTATTTTGACAAGGATGATACCACTGTCTTTAAAAATGTCAGGGAGGTAAGAAAACTTCTGGAGACCCGGAACATCGACGAGGCTATTGAACGTTTACGCACCTTCATGGCCGGTATTCCTTACGAATTCTCGGACAAAGCCAACGAACTGCACTATGAGAACAATCTGTTCATCATATTCATGCTTATCGGTGTGAATGCAAGGCCGGAATGGCACACGTCCAACGGTCGAATAGATCTGTTGCTCTGTATGCGCAACAACATCTACATCATCGAGCTAAAGCGTGACGGCACCCCCGACGAGGCGTTGGCTCAGATTCATGAGATTCATGAGAAGGACTACGACCGTCAGTTTACCGGTGACCCACGCCCCATTATCAACCTCGGCATCACCTTCAGCACCGAGACCCGCAACATCACCGCCTGGAAAGCCGAAGTCGGTGAATAGTCAGATTATTATTTCGGTGTCGGGATTGTGTCGGTGGAAATTGGCGAGGGCTGACGCGGGGGAAGTATTGGCATAACAATAGAGACAGCCATGAGGACAGGTGTTGTATTGGCCGATGTCCTTGGAAGCGACGCATCCACAGAACTTGCGCTGTCCGCTGTCGCGGTTTACGCGGGTGCGGATGGCATAAAGATTGTCTGATACTTCCCATGCTACTGCCTGCAGAGTCGATTCTCCGAATATATTCCGTTCCTTAGGGTTGATCTCGATGCCAAGATAATTCATCAACTCCTGATCGCGCCATGCAATTCGGGAAATGAGTTCGTCATCCACACATCTGTTGTGACTGATGCCGTATGAAGCCAAGTCAATATGCTCTGAGCAAGTGGCAAGATGATAGTTCCAGCCTTCTGATTTGTTGACGAGAGCGATTCTTTGAGCCATTTCATGCATTGTTTCGTCCGTCCATTCAATGTAAGAAATGCCTCCGTTTCTGAGGTTGCCGCTTACTTTACGATACGATGCGATGTCCGCAAAACTGAAAACCATCTTTTCAGTATAGCCTTTCAGTAAGTTGCCGACTTTGCCGATTTTCTCAATCAATGAGTCAATACTGATTTTATCGGTAAGTATCAAAGGATCAAATCTCCATACTACACTTCCGAATCCCAGCGTATCGACAAGTCTGCGGAAGGTATCAATTCGTTTCTCAAGACCGGGCACTCCCGGTTCCAATCTTTCGTGCTCATAGTCATTAAGGGTGTATTGGAGATAGCAATTTATGCCTTTCTCTTTTAACTGCGGCAGGTATTGAATAAGTGGCTCGGGATTCTTTGACCAAAATACGATGAATCTTACATCCTTGAGCGACACGTAAATATCGGTGCCATTGAACGGATTGCGCCAACGGCAATAACCACGCTCAAGACTCCGGAAAAACCAGTCGGAGTAAAACGCGGGCACATCGGTGGCTCTGCTCACAGATAGAATCTTTGGAGCCGTCGCTTCGACTTCTCTGCCATCTTGGGTTAATATTTTAGTCTTTACCTGCTTCACAATGCAAAACTAATAGTAATCACTGCCTGATATTATCATCAATATGTTTAATAATGTTAAACTTTTTGTAGTAGCGCGGGCTGTCCCCAGCCGCGCACAACCAATAACCATAGTCCTATGTTATTTTTAATAAGGCTTTTAACCGTGTCTATGCGCGGCTGGGGACAGCCTACGCTACTATCTTTCGAAATTCATATCAAGAATTGAGAAATCTCGTGCGTAAATGCTTGACTGCTATAAGGACTAACAATATAGTGGCTGCAATGGCGATAAGCCAGGGGAGGACTGTCGAACGGGAGGATTTTGCGGGGTCTGAAGGTGCGGGGTTGTGCACTTTGACCGGGACGGGCTTTTCGATGATGTGGTCTTTGTAGATGGTGTCGGTGGTGACGGTGACCTGGACCGGTAACGGCGTATTCTTGTGGCGCAGTGAATGACGCAATGAACCGTCGGGTCGGATCTGTGCCTCGCTCACGGCGTAGTCGGATTCCAACACCGAGACGCTGTCGAATGTCTCGCGCTCCGATTCCTGCGATGGAATGCGAATATATACGGTGTCGGTATGCCGGGTGTGAACCTCGCGGGTTGACATTGTAGCTTGCAAGGTAACCGTTTCGGGAACAGGAGTCTGGTTGCGATGCGAACGGCATCCGCACAAAACGGCGAGGATTAACATGGGAAGAATAAGTCTGTTATAATTCATAATGATTTGATATATTGGGTTATTGCGGTTACGTGGAGGTCTGCGATTTCGGATTTGCCACGCTCGGAAAGGAGATAATCAACATCGTGGCGATTGTCCTGAAACATGTTTTCGGTCAGGACTGCCGGGCATTTCGTATCGCGCAGGATGGCGAAGTTGCCCGTAAAGAACGGTTCGCGTGAGCGGTTGCCTTTCAGGTTGAGTCTTACGGCCTCGGCATTGAGCAAAGATGCTAACTGTCGTGAACGCTGTGATGCGTTTGGCGCGACCCAAGCCGTCCATCCTGAGGCGTTATGCCATTGGCCAGTGCCGGCGGCATTGACGTGAATGGAAACCAACAGTACGTTGCCAGAGCCGGCACCAGCACAAACGCTGTTGACACGTCTGACCCGTTCGCGTAGCGAAACGTCGTTGAGTTCCGGCACTAACAGCCCGGCGTCATAACCCAGTGATTTCAATTTGTCACAGACACAGCGCGCTATCTCGCGTGTCCATGCATATTCGCGCAGCCTGCCGTCAGGACTGCATTTGCCAGGAGTCTCGCCCCCGTGACCATTATCAATAAGTATTATGTTAGAAGTCATAGTGATTAGGTGTTCTGAATGGAGGTTGAAGTTACTGAGGTGAAGGCGTTGGGAGGGAGGCGGTGAGGGCATGTCAGATTGTCGCAGCGATGCAGGGCGAGGTCGAGTTCGACGGCGGCCTTGGCCTGTGTCAGCGAGATTACCTCGCCGTTGAGCGAACGCACCAGGCCGGTCTGTTCCGCAAAGCGTTCCTCCTTCTCCTTGAGTTGCTGCTGCAGGAACTCGATCATCTCCTTCATGGTGTGAAACTCCGAGAGGTCGGCCTGGCTGTCGGCCATGCGCGCGTTGTTACGCCGGTTCATTATCAGATTCGCCGTCCATTTCAGTAGATCCAGACCGCCCAGCGCACCAAGCACCGCCACGGCAGCCTGCCATAAGTTTTCAGTAGTCATATTCATTTCAGTAATAGTGTTTGTAACAGTGATTGATTGATTTTGCTGCAAAATTAAAGCCGGCTCCCCGGCCGGCTTCCTTATCCATTAAAACAGTAAGTGCCACGCTGGATGGCAGCGCGGCACTTATGTTCGATTCAGAAATTATTCAGTAATATCGAGGAGGTAAATCAATATTTGCGGTAAGTGTGGCCTCCGTCCGTAAGGCGGTTACCGCTTTTGGTCAGAATTGTCCCCTTCTCGGGAATGTACACTTTGCCGTCCTCATAAACATACGTATATGTGTAAGAGGGATTATCGTTGGAGGAATACAGCGAGCTTTTGCCAATCTGATTGGTATACCCTATCATCTGGCTTGTGGGAGCCATATAACCATCATGGCAGTAACACCACTTCACGGTGTTGTCGTTGACGAAGTAATAGGAATAGCCATAACCGCTGCCGTCTATCTCGGCGTATACTCCGTTCAGGCCATTGTCATCGCTCTTGCAGCCGGTCATGATGCCGGTTATCAGCACCATGGAGAGCAGGAGCATCAAATGTTTCATTGTTCTTTTCACTTGTGTTGTTGTTTATTGGTTTGCGTTGCAAAATTACGAAATATGATTGTGATAAAAATCCATGGCTTCTGTCACATTCTGAATCAAAGGACGCAATCGCATCCCAACACGCCGAAAATCGCGTCTGTCTTGCCAAATTTAATAATCTTAAAAGATATAAAGAGAGGGTGCGCGGAACGGAAGTTCCGGCACACCCTCATCCTCGGTTGTAATTACTGAGATTTGTTTTCCTTATCTTATTAGTTGGTCTGCTCGACCATGTAGGGATTGAGTTCGCCCCACTTGTCGATGGGAGGCATGATGCCCAGAGCGATCACTTCGTCGCGGAGCTTGCACAGGTGCTTGTAGCTCTGCTCGAGTTCGGCTGCCTCCTCGGGAGTGCCTTCTACGACCTTGAACGATGCGCCGTTCTTGTCGATGGTGGTCTCCATGGCCATCATGATGTTGTGGAACTTGGCGTCGTTTACATATACGCCGGCCGGCCAGCGGAATGCGGGACCACCCATAGCGGCTGCGATCATCTCGATCGACAGATATGCGGGGCTCTGGAACGAGCTGCGTCCGCGGAGCTCGATGATGTTCTTGCCACCCTGGATCACGCGTACCTTCATGGCCTCCCATTCATTCTCGGGAAGTGCTTCGGTGCCGATAATCTCGGTCAGAGGCTTGCCGTTTACCATAGTGGTGCTGGCGTATACGGCCATCTGCTCGCCGTGGCCGCCGTATGTGCGGGAGTTGGTGATCAGATCCGGGGAGATCTTGAACCACTTGGCCAGCTCGTTGCGCAGACGTGTGCTGTCCAGTGCGGCCAGTGTGGTGACGCAACCGGGCTTGACGCCGCTGTACAGCAGTGTTACCAGACCCGTGATGTCGGCGGGGTTGAAGATAACCACGATGTGCTTAACATCGGGGCAATACTTGCGCACGTTCTTACCGAAGTCCTCGGCAATCTTGCAGTTGCCTGCCAGCAGGTCCTCGCGGGTCATGCCCTCCTTACGGGGTGCGCCACCGCTCGATACGATGTACTTGGCACCGGTGAAGGCGGTCTCGATGTCGTCGGTATAGGTGATGTTCATGCCTTCGAAGCCGCACTGCAGCATTTCCTCGGCAACACCCTTCAGTCCCTTTGCGTAGGGATCGTACAGACAGATGTTGGGAGTAAGACGCATCATAATGGCGGTCTGGGCCATGTTGGAGCCAATCATGCCGGCTGCGCCGACAATCAGAAGCTTTTCATCTGTGAGAAAATTCATGTCAGTTGTGTTTTTTATTGGGTTATACTAAGTTTCAAGGCGGTTGTTACGGTCTTCCGTCACAGATATTACACGCTGCGGGGAGGATTGTTCCAACGTTTGTGCAAATTTAGTAATTTTTTGTTATTTTTGCAACAGCAAGATGAGGAATGATGCCTAAGACGAAAACCGTATATTTCTGCAATAATTGCGGATATGAGAGTGCCAAGTGGCTCGGCAAGTGTCCGGGCTGCGGGGAATGGAACAGTATGGTCGAGGAGAAAGTGTCGGCCAAGGAGAACAAGGGGGGCAAACGCGGGCTGGTGAAAAGCTCGCGGCCGGTCAAGCTGTCGGAGATAGAGGTGGGCGAGGAGGTGCGCCTCAAGATGCCGAGCGACGAGCTGAACCGCGTGCTTGGCGGCGGCCTGGTGGCGGGAAGCCTCACGCTGATAGGGGGCGAGCCGGGCATAGGCAAGTCCACCCTGCTGCTGCAGAACATCCTGTCGATACGCACGCGCCGCATCCTGTATGTGTCGGGCGAGGAAAGCGCGGCTCAGCTCAAACTGCGCGCCGACCGTCTCGGCAAGGTGTCGGAGAACACCTTCATCCTGTGCGAGACCAATCTCAGCGCCATCTTCACGCAGATCGAGAACGTGAAGCCGGAGCTGGTGATAGTCGATTCAATCCAGACCGTCATGTCGGACGAGATAGAGTCGGCCGCAGGCAGCGTGTCGCAGGTGCGCGAATGCGCCGCCTCGTTGCTGCGCTATGCCAAGGAGAGCGGCGTGCCGGTAATCTTAGTGGGTCATATTAATAAGGAGGGATCCATCGCCGGCCCCAAGGTGCTGGAGCATATAGTGGACACGGTGCTGCAGTTCGAGGGGGACCGGCAGTATCTGTACCGTCTGCTGCGCGCCATCAAGAACCGTTTCGGCTCCACCAACGAGATAGGCATATACGAGATGGTGTCCAAAGGACTGCGCGAGGTGAAGAATCCGTCGGAGATGCTGTTGTCGGAAAACCGCGAGGAGGAAATGAGCGGCATGGCCATAGGCGTGACGATGGAAGGGGTGCGCGCGTTTCTGGTCGAGGTGCAGGCCCTCGTGTCGGGAGCGGCCTACGGTACGCCGCAGCGATCGGTTACGGGATTCGACCAGCGACGGCTCAACATGCTGTTGGCCGTATTGGAAAAGCGTGCGCGTTTCCGTCTCGGGCAGAAGGACGTGTTCCTGAACATAGCCGGGGGCCTGAAAGTGACCGACCCGGCATTGGATTTGGCCGTCGTTGCCGCCGTGATGTCGTCGAATTTCGATATGTCGCTGCCGCCGCGCACGGCATTCGCCGGCGAGGTGGGCCTGTCGGGCGAGGTGCGCACCGTCACCCGTGTGGAGCAGCGTGTGGCCGAGGCCGAGAAATTAGGATTCAACACCATCTACATTCCCAAGGGAAACCTGAAGGGAATGTCGCCCAAATTAAAGATCAATGTGGTGGAGGTGGGCAAGGTGCAGGAACTGGTGCAGTCGCTGTTCGGCAACGGACGCAACCGCGCCGCAGACAATCCGGAATAATAAGCAGGCGGCATACACATAATAAACCGGCAGTGTATACGCACTATATACTAAAGATGAGGGAGTGTCGATTGCGGCACTCCCTCGTCGGTTAAAATACAAAATCAAAAATCAGCTCCGTCAGGCCGGCATCATTTCTTGGCCGACATGCGGACAGTGCGTGTCAGCGTTCCGGGTTCCTTGCCATCCGGCAGATCGGCCGCGCTTTCCACAACCTTGAAGCCGAAGCTGATCACTCCGAAAGCCAGTGTCTTGTCTACCTGAAGCACGTTCATACGCATGCCTAACAGGAACTTGCCGGCCGAGAAATCGTCAGTGGCGATTGTGGCTCCGTATGGAGCGATGACTGATGTGCCTAACGGATAACCGTCAAGTACATACGTCACCTCGTTTACGGCAGCTTGCTTGTTGTCGTTGCCTTTGCATGTCACGCTTTCGATCTTGAGCGTATCGCCCTTGACCACATATATGGCATCCTCGCCTTCGACTACATTATCGAATGTGACAGTGATGTCTACGTCCGGCAGATCGTCGTCGGAATCGCACGATGCCAGAAACCCTAAGGGCAACAGCAGCAACAGGTAAAGTAACTTTTTCATCTTTGTTTCGAATTAGAGCAATTGATTATTATGTGCGGAATCGAATCCCAGTGTCGGTTCCTTTTCCTATAATAACAAATAACGAAGATAAAAGATTAAAGTATGTAAATTGCGGAAAAAGTGTTATCTTTGTAACATGGAATCGAAAATATACGAAACGATCGACGATGAAGTCGTCGTAACGGATAATAAGGCCGGGTGCGCCGTCGAGTCCCCGAAAAGCGGCGAACGGCTGGTGGACTACCGTAACGTCACAATAGAACGTGCCGCCCGCGTGGTTCTGAAAGGCGTGACGTTCGGCGTGTCGGAAGGTGAGTTCTGTTACCTGACCGGCAAGGTGGGCAGCGGCAAGAGCTCGTTGCTCAAGACCCTGTATGCCGAGGTGAAAATACTGGAGGGAGACACGGCGCGGGTGCTGGACTACGACCTGTTGCGGCTGCGCAGCCGTCAGATACCGGGACTGCGCCGCTCGCTGGGCATCGTGTTCCAGGACTTCCAGCTGCTGCAGGACCGTTCGGCGGCTGCAAACCTGCGCTTCGTGCTGAAGGCCACCGGCTGGAAGTCGAAGGGGGAGATAGAGGACCGCATCGAGGAGGTGATGAAGGCCGTGGGAATGGAAAACAAGGCTTACAAGATGCCTCATGAGCTCAGTGGCGGCGAACAGCAGCGCGTCGTGATAGCCCGTGCATTGCTCAACAGTCCCAAGCTGATACTGGCCGACGAGCCTACCGGCAACCTCGATCCGCAGACCGGATACCAGATAGTGGATCTGCTGCACAGACTTTCCGACCAGGGCACCGGAGTAATCATGGCCACCCACAACATGCAGATGGTGGAGGATTTTCCGGCCAGAGTGCTCCGTTGCGAGAACAAATCGCTGATTTGATTCGCGCCGGAGCTTTCCTGGCGTATATTTTATAATTAGTGACGGTTAACGGTCAGATTTTTGCTTAAAAATTTCGTAATGCAGAAATAATTCCATAATTTTGTGACACCATGAAAGCTCCGTAGTAATGCGGGTCTTAATATTACAGCATAATCCGTGATAAACGGATATTGAATTATAGAAAAAATTAGAGAATCAAATACCAAACCAATGGCAGAAAAGAAAGAAAAACTGTTCGACATGTTTTCGCCTGTGACCACCGAGGAGTGGAAGGCGAAAATCACAACGGACTTAAAGGGTGCTGACTTCGACCGTAAACTGGTGTGGCGCACCAACGAGGGGTTCAACGTACAGCCGTTCTATCGACTTGAGGATTTGTCGAAGCTGTCTCACTTAGGCAGCCTCCCCGGCGAGTATCCGTACGTTCGCGGCACACGCGCCGACAACGACTGGCTGGTGGCCCAGGCCGTACAGGGCGACACTCCCGAGGCTATGGCCGACCATATCCGCCACATCACCGACCGCGGCGTTGAGTCGCTGCGCGTCAAGTTGGGCAAGAATCCCGCCGAGGCCCTGAAGGTGATCCTGAAGGACGTGGACCTGAAAAAGACCGAAGTGAACATCGACTGCTGCCCCGGCAAAGCCGCCGAGGTTGCCGCCGTTCTGGTAGAAATGATCAAGGAAGTCGGAGCCGCTGACGCATTCCGCGGAGCCGTCAACTACAATCCGTTCCGCCGCCTGCTGAAGCACGGCCTGCCGTTCCCCAAGAACGCCGCGGAGGAGGGCCTGAAGGTGTACGAGGCCGTTAAGGATGTGAAAGGCCTGCGTTGCTTCGCAGTGGACTCCTACATGCTCAACAACGCCGGAGCGTTCATCACCCAGGAAATGGGCTATGCGCTGGCCTGGGGTGCCGAATGGCTCACCATGATGACGGAAGCCGGTCTCGGCGTCGACGAGGTGGCTCAGCGCATCAAGTTCAACATGGGTATCAGCTCCAACTACTTCATGGAGATAGCCAAGTTCCGCGCCGGCCGCATGCTGTGGGCCGAGATCGTGAAGGCGTACGCACCGAAGGAGGACGACAGCTGCAAGATGTGGGTACACGCACTGACCAGCATGTTCAACCAGACTCTGTACGACTCGCACGTGAACCTGCTGCGTTCCATGACCGAGACCATGTCGGCCGCTCTGGCAGGCGTGAATTCAATCGAGACACTTCCTTTCGACAGCTGCTATCAGACTCCCGACGAGTTCTCGGAGCGCATAGCACGCAACCAGCAGATTCTGCTGCGCGACGAGTCGCACCTCAACAAGGTGGTAGACCCTGCCGGAGGTTCATATTATATCGAGACGCTGACCGCCTCCATTGCCGAGCAGGCATGGAAGCTGTTCAACGAGACCGAGGACGCCGGTGGCTTCGAGGCATTGCTGAAGCAGGGCGAGATCCAGAAGAAAGTGAACGAAAGCGGAACGAAGCGTCATCTCGACGTTGCACGTCGCAAGGAGAATCTGCTTGGCACCAACCAGTTCCCGAACTTCAACGAGACGGCTCTGCAGAAGGTGCAGGGCGAGAGCTGCGGATGCGGCTGCCACCACGAGGAGCCGGCCGACGGCGCCGTGGAATGGCTCAACATGGACCGCGCCGCCAGCCAGTTCGAACAGCTGCGTCTTGACACGGAGCGTTCGGGCAAGCGTCCCAAGGTGTTCATGCTCACCATCGGCAACCTGGCCATGCGTCTGGCACGCGCCCAGTTCAGCTCCAACTTCTTCGCCTGCGCCGGTTACGAGATAATCGACAACATCGGCTTCGAGACGGTGAAGGAAGGCGTAGACGCCGCCATCGCCAGGAACGCCGACGTAGTGGTGCTGTGCAGCAGCGACGACGAGTACGCCCAGTACGCCCCCGAGGCTTTCAAGGAACTGGACGGCCGCGCCATCTTCGTGGTGGCCGGAGCTCCCGCCTGCATGGACGACCTGAAGGCACAGGGTATCGAGAACTTCATCCATGTCAAGGTCAATGTGCTTGACACGTTAGTAGATTTTAACGCCAAACTCCTTAAATAGCATGCGTCCGAATTTCAAAGACATAGATATAAATAAAGTAGTGATCGCCAAGGATCACAAGCCCGCTGCGGCGCAGGAATGGATGACCGCGGAGCTGATTCCCGTGAAGCCTGTCTATACCGAGGCCGATCTGGAGGGCATGGAGCATCTGAACTTCGTATCGGGTCTTCCTCCCTTCCTGCGTGGCCCGTACAGCGCCATGTACCCGTTGCGTCCCTGGACCATCCGTCAGTACGCCGGATTCTCCACCGCCGCCGAGTCCAACGCATTCTATCGCCGCAACCTGGCTTCCGGCCAGAAGGGTCTGTCGGTAGCGTTCGACCTTCCGACTCACCGCGGTTATGACGCCGACCACGAGCGCGTCGTTGGCGACGTGGGTAAGGCAGGTGTGTCCATCTGCTCGGTAGAGGACATGAAGGTGCTGTTCGACGGCATACCCTTGAACAAGATGTCCGTGTCCATGACCATGAACGGTGCCGTACTGCCCGTGCTGGCGTTCTACATCAACGCCGGTCTGGAGCAGGGCGCAAGCCTCGAGGAAATGGCAGGTACCATCCAGAACGACATCCTCAAGGAGTTCATGGTGCGTAACACCTACATCTACCCGCCGGCATTCTCCATGAAGATCATCGCCGACATCTTCGAGTATACGTCGAAGAACATGCCCAAGTTCAACTCCATTTCAATCTCCGGCTACCACATGCAGGAGGCCGGCGCAACGGCCGACATTGAGCTGGCATACACGCTGGCCGACGGTCTGGAGTATCTGCGCGCAGGTGTGAACGCAGGCATGGACATCGACTCGTTCGCTCCGCGTCTGTCGTTCTTCTGGGGTATCTCGATGAACTATTTCATGGAGATAGCCAAGATGCGCGCCGCACGTATGCTGTGGGCCAGGATAGTGAAGTCGTTCGGCGCCAAGAATCCGAAGTCGCTGGCACTGCGCACGCACTGTCAGACCTCCGGCTGGTCGCTGACCGAGCAGGATCCGTTCAACAACGTAGGCCGTACCTGTGTCGAGGCTATGGGCGCCGTCTTAGGCCACACCCAGTCGCTGCATACCAACGCGCTGGACGAGGCCATCGCGCTGCCTACCGACTTCTCGGCACGTATCGCACGTAACACTCAGATCTATATCCAGGAGGAAACCAACGTCTGCAAGGAGATTGACCCGTGGGGCGGCTCGTACTATGTGGAGAGCCTGACCAACGAGATCGCTCACCGCGCATGGGAGCACATCCAGGAGATCGAGAAGCTCGGCGGTATGGCAAAGGCCATCGAGACCGGTCTGCCCAAGCTCAAGATCGAGGAGGCCGCCGCACGTACGCAGGCGCACATCGACTCCGGCAGCCAGACCATTGTGGGCATCAACAAGTTCCGCCTGGACCACGAGGATCCCATCGACATCCTGGAGGTGGACAACACCGAGGTGCGCAAGGAACAGTGCGCCCGTCTGGAGGAGCTGCGCAAGAACCGCGACGAGGAGGCCGTGAAGAAGGCTCTGAACGACATCACGGAGGCCGTGAAGGATCCGTCGAAGGGCAATCTGCTCGACCTGGCCGTCAAGGCCGCAGGTCTGAGGGCGTCGTTGGGCGAGATTTCCGATGCCTGCGAGGCTGTGGTAGGACGTTATAAAGCTGTAATCAAAACCATATCAGGAGTGTATTCCAACGAAGAAAAGGGGGATCCCGAGTTTGAGGAGGCCCGCCGCATGGTTGCCGACTTCGCCAAGCGCGAAGGCCGTCAGCCGCGTATCATGATTGCCAAGATGGGTCAGGACGGTCACGACCGTGGCGCCAAGGTAGTTGCCACCGGTTATGCCGACTGCGGATATGACGTGGATATGGGACCGTTGTTCCAGACTCCCGCCGAGGCTGCCCGTCAGGCAGTGGAGAACGACGTGCACATCCTTGGTGTCAGCTCGCTGGCCGCCGGCCACAAGACGCTGATCCCGCAGGTGATTGAGGAACTGAAGAAACTGGGTCGTCCCGACATCCTGGTTACCGCCGGCGGTGTGATTCCGGCTCAGGACTACGACTTCCTGTACAAGGCAGGTGTGGCAGCCATCTTCGGCCCCGGCACACGCATCCCGAAGTCAGCCATCGAAATGATCCGTATCCTCAACGAGGACCGCGAGGCCGAGGCTTGACGGCCTTAAAGACCTTAAAGACCCTAAAGACCTTAAGGACTTTAAAGACCTTAAGGACCTTAAGGACCTTATAATGCCTTATTCCGAAGGCGCACCGTATTCTCGGTGCGCTTTTCTTATTATTTGGAACCGGGCAATTTTAGCACCGCAGGTGCGTTAAAAAGTAGATGGAAAACGACAAACCCCTATACGAAATAATTGATGAAGACGAACTTCCGTATGCTTACGGTCAGGATGATCCGGACCGGCCCGCGGACCCTGATGTTGACGGCAGTGAAAAGGGAAAGAGCAGCCCGTCGCGCATTAGCCTGCTGTGGCGTGTCATGCTCGGCCCCGCCACCGGATGGAAAGACCTGAAACGCGCCTCGCTGAAAAAGGAAGCCGTGGCCTCGGTATATTTTTATCCGTTGTGTGTGGGCGCCGCACTGTCGCAGTTCGTCGATCTGATATACGAAGCAAACCAGTCGGTGCTGAAACTGATAGTCTCGGCACTGGTGATATTCGTGTCCTATATATTCAGCTACATCGTGCTTCCCATACTGGGACGCCCTTTCCTGTGCGCGGAAGCCAACAAGACGTTGGAAACAAATTTCGGCCGGAATGCGTTGATGGTATTGTTCTCCACGCTGGCTCTGTTTAAGGTGGCTTATAATGCCATACCGTTCATGGAGCCGGTGCTGGTGTTCCTGCCGCTATGGACCATCTATCTGATACACCGCCTCGTACCCGTGATGCGTGTGCCTAAGGAAAAGTGGGGTACTGCCACGGTGATTCTCAGTGTGCTCACCATCGGACTCCCGATGTTCTGGCAGTGGCTGTTCGACATGCTGTTGCCCGTGATGTAAATTTGGATATATGCGGCACTTTGTGTAATTTTGGACTGCAATGAAGGCTAAGGATATTAACATACAGAACAAGAAAGCGCGCTTCAACTACGAGATAGGCGACACATATACCGCCGGTATCGTGTTGACGGGCACTGAGATAAAGTCGATACGCGACGGAAAGGCATCGCTGGTCGACTCCTACTGTCTGATCGAAAACGGCGAGGTATGGGTGAAGCAGATGAACGTGTCGGAATATTTCTACGGGTCGTACAACAATCACGTGGCCCGACGCGACCGCAAGTTGCTGCTTAACCGCAAGGAGATAGCCAAGCTGCAGAAGGCTTCGGAGAATCCAGGCTTCACTATCGTTCCTCTGCGGGTGTTCATCAACGACCGTGGACTGGCCAAGATGGTGATAGGCGTGGGCCGGGGCAAGAAGGAGTACGACAAGCGTCAGACCATGCGCGAACGCGACGACAAGCGGCAACTGGACCGTCTGTTCAAGAAATAACAAGCGATGGCTCCGAGAAAGATAGAGCTGTTGTCGCCGGCGGCGAACAAGGAAGTGGCCAAGGCCGCGATCCTGAGCGGCGCCGACGCCGTGTATATAGGCGCCACGAGTCATGGCGCACGCCATCGTGCCGCAAATTCAATTGAGGATATCCGTGAGGTAGTGGACTTCGCGCACACTTATCGCGCCCGTGTCTATGTCACGGTCAATACCCTGGTCTACGACAACGAGCTGGAGCAGGTGCGCGAATTGATATGCCGTCTGTATGAAGCCGGAGTCGACGCGCTGATAGTGCAGGACATGTCGATACTGCGTATGGACATCCCGCCCATAGCGCTGCACGCATCCACGCAATGCGACACACGCACGCCGGACAAGGCCCGGTTCCTGGAATCCGTGGGCTGTTCGCAGATTGTGCTGGCACGCGAGCTGACAATACCGGAAATCAAGGATATCTGCGACACTGTCAGCGTGCCTGTGGAATGCTTCGTGCACGGCGCGCTCTGTGTCAGCTATTCCGGACGTTGCGGAGCGAGTCAGGCATGTCTGGGACGCAGTGCCAATCGTGGACAATGCGCGCAGATGTGCCGTATGCCTTACACGCTGCGCAACGCCGACGGTCTGGTGATAGAGAAAGACAAATATCTGCTTTCATTGCGCGATTTCAATGCCTCTCCCCATCTGGAGGAAATGCTTGAGGCCGGTGTGTCGTCGTTCAAGATAGAAGGCAGGCTAAAGGATGTGGATTATGTCCGCAATGTGACGGCATATTACCGCAATGCCATAGACGAGATTTTAGCACGGAATTCCGAGCGCTATATACGCTCGTCATACGGCGAAAGTGTCATAAACTACACTCCGCGGCTTGATAAGAGTTTCAATCGCGGATTTACCGATTATTTCTTAGGATCGCGCCGTCCCGGCAGGATGGCATCGCTGCTGACGCCCAAGTCGATGGGCGAGGAGATAACGGACGTCTCGATGCTGCATAACGGCGACGGCATCAGTTTCTTCAATGCGCGTGGCGAATACGAGGGTGTGAATGTGAACGGTATCCGCAACGGCCGTATCATCGGCTCGCGACCGTTCGAATTGCCCAAGGGTGCGGTAATCCATCGCACTAATGACATAGAATGGAATAAGCTCATGTCGAGCCGTATGTCAGAGCGCAAGCTGTGGGTGGACATGACAATAGATGAGGATAACCTTCGGCTGACAGACGAACGCGGTCTGACGGCTACGGTATCGTTGCAGGATGTATTGAAGGACAAGGCTCAAAAACCGATGCAGCCCGAACGGGTGTTAGGCAAGTTGGGAGCCACCGTTTACCGTCTTCGCAATATTGAGAACCGCCTGAATCCAGACACATTCATTCCTGCCTCCGTACTGACCGAACTGCGCCGCAAGGGCACCGATATGCTGGACAGGCTCAATATTGAAACTTATCCATTCGACCGCCGGCATCCCGAGGACAAAGCCGTCTTATATCCCGCAAGTAAGCTTGACGCGCGCGGCAACGTCGCGAATGTGATGGCCCGTAAGTTCTACCAAGATCATGGCGTCAAGGAAATTGAAACCGCCGTGGAAAAGAATCCGCGTTATGCGCAAGCCGTGATGACCACCCGCTACTGTATGCTCCGCGAATTGGGAGTGTGTCAGCGCGACTGCAAGGATCCGGCTACACGTCGTCGGTTCAAACAGCCTCTCACCATCACCACAGGTCCACATACTTTTCGGCTCGCATTCGACTGCGCCCGTTGCGAGATGTCCCTGTTCAAAGACTAATCATGACTTAAGAGTTTAATTCATGTCTCACAAACTTACGGAACTGACCATAAGCCGCGACTGCGGATATGTGATGAGGGGAATCGCCATCATGATGATAGTGTTTCACAATTATTGTCATAGTATACAAGGTGTGACTTCGGAAAATGAATTTGAATTCTTTTACAGCAACATCACGTCGCTGATGACTCCGAAAGCGACGGCATTGAATTGGTTTTTCGATATTATGTCGTTCTTCGGGTGGTACGGAGTACCGGTGTTCATGTTTCTGTCCGGATATGGACTGGTGATGAAATATGAGCGTGGACGCACTTCCCTTAAGACCGGTCAGTTTCTGTTGCACAACTATCTCAAGCTCTTCTTTCTGATGCTTCCCGGAATTGTGGCTTTGATCTTGGTCACATTGTCGATTGCGATTCCCAACGGGCATTTAGGAGCCAGATATATCGTCGATTACATCTGTCAGTCAAGCATGTTGCCTGATGTAGTATATCCATGGTGGAAGCCAAAGCCCGGAGTGTTCTGGTATTTCGGAGTGACGATGGAGTTTTATGTGGTCTACGCATTGTTGATATATCGGAAGCCAAAGTGGTGGTTGTGGGCATGTGTCGTGCTGTCTGTCGCGTTACAGCTGATCACACCTCCGGAATCGGAAACGATGACATGGATTCGACATAACGTAACCGGATGGGCCATTGTTTTTGTAATGGGCGTTTTATATGGGCGTACGGCCAGGATACGGCGCAGTGTTGCGGTGATTCTTGTCATTCTCTCGGCGGTATTTATTCTGCCGTCGATGATGAATTGGATTACATGGCAATTCTCCGTCCCGGCATGTGTGGTGGTTGCAATTGTTATGGCTAAATGGTCCATGAGAATATCCGGATGGCGGAATTTCTGGATATGGATAGGCAGACTGAGTCCGATGCTGTTCGTAGCACATCCTGTGGCACGAGAAATTATTTTCAAGACAATAGATCTGAAGGGACCGGCTTTATTTCCTTTGTCAGTGTATCTTTGTATTACTTTTCTGTTGGCTTTGGTTTTCCGTTACTTCACCACCGCCTGCTATCGACGCTGGCTCAAATGACTGTTTGAACAGTCCCGTGAATACGGAGGCAGAGACGGAGGGGTCGACCGAAATCTCGAGCAGATTACGTCCGGGGCCGAACAGATCGGGGAGGACCGCGTTCAGTGCTGTCTCGGAGTCGGCATGGAGGTAATTCCATCCGTATGCGCGGCATAGTCCTCCCAGCGGCAGTTGGCGCGTCGCGCAGAGCATTTCTTCCCGAATCGGAAGTCCGGATGTCGCGCGGATGCATCGGAATATGCCGCCCCCACCGTTGTTGAGAACCACAATCTTGAAATCGTCAGGCACAATGTCCAGTCCCATAATCTCCGGAGCATAAGAGAAGGACATGTCGCCTGTGACCAGCATTGTCGGACCGGCATAGCACACGGCTGTCCCGACGGCCGTGGCGTTGCCACCCTCTATGCCCGAGACGCCACGGTTGCACCAGCAGGCGTGCGGCATCGGTGCCAGGCTAAGCCCCGCATATCTGACTGCCATGCCGTTTGAGAAAAACAGATTGAATTTGCGGGGTAAGGCATTCATGAGTCTGTCCATTGCTTTCAGCTCGGACCATGGCGCGGCACCGAGATATGCATTGGCTCGTATTATGGCCTTCTGACGGGCATTACACCAAGCTCCGGCATAATCGGAAGCAGCGGTTTCGGCAGGATAAGTTCCGTGGCCTTTCATCCAGCGGACAATAGATGCGAACCCTCGGAAAAAAAGAGCCGGATCTGCTTCAATGTGGCGTGTCAGCGACTGGAAACAGTCCACTCTCGAATCGGTATCGCCTAAAGTCCAGCATTCAGCCTGCGGACAAGAACGCAAAAATTTCTTGAGTCGCGACGACACGACGGCGCCTCCTGTGGAAATGATGACATCCGGACGCAATGATTGTATGGTCTCATCATCGGCAGCCAGAACCAAGTCCGTGACGCAGGCGTCAGAATGTCCTGCAAGGTGCAGGTTCGACAGAGGTTCGGCGCAGATGGCAGTCTGGGGCACCTGCAGAAACGAGGCCAATGATTTATTGAGCTTTGAATCGGGATTCATGAACCCCGCCACCACCAGTATCTTTTTGCCGATTACGCTGGCGGCCAGTTCTCTATATTGAGCCGGCGTCAGGGTCCTGGGCCCTTCCATAATCCTTATTTTCCGAGATGAGGAGGCATCCGAAGTCTCAGTTGTCTCACCTATAGGCGCGTCAATCCGCACATTTATGTGTACCGGACCTGGGATGCCGGAGGTAGCCGTCAGCCATGCCTCGTTGGCCATGCGGTTCACATACCATTCATATTCGGAATCGAATGCCGTATTGCCGCATTCGACCGATTCTCCGTCAGAAACGGGAATGTCAAAACTTTTCTTTACTATGTTCCGCAGTGCGCCGGGCTGGCGCATGGTCTGCGAATCATTCTGGTCGATCCATCGACGTGGCCTGTCGGCCGACACTACGATGATCGGCACATGGCGGTGGAATGCCTCGGCTACGGCCGGAGCGTAATTCAGGAGTGCCGATCCGGATGTGCAGCACAGCACCACGGGTCTGTTGGAGGCCATGGCCATACCAAGGGCGACGAACGCGGCGGCGCGTTCGTCGACAATGACATGTGATCTGATCTGCGGCCGTGCGGCTATGGCCATCAGCAAGGGTGCGTTGCGGCTGCCGGGGCTTGCCACGGCAGCGCGCAGTCCCTGTGCCGTCAATACATCGAACAGCACGCGGCAATTGGTCTTGGCCGTATCCATATCAGGCATGGCATGAGTTGATGATATACGCCATCTTTTCCATCAGGTCCGGTTTGTTCTCGTTGGTGCGCAACGGCGCGCCGAGAGCCTTGCGTTTCAGCGATGACTTGAGCGCGCTCGACATGCCGGGCATGGACTGAGCGGATACGATTTCCCAGCCGCATACATGATTCAAGGTGCTGGATACGGCACTTTTGCCATCGGAGTTTACATGCCCCTGTTCTATTTCCGTCAATGGTTCCACGCGGAAATAGACATTCCCGGAATTATCGGCCACGAAACTCAGAATGCCTTCGCGGTCATCGGCAATGGCGGCGAAACGCAGGGGAGACTTTGTGCCATATTTTATCTGGGTGTTTGCGCCCTTTTCGTATATCTCTGCCAGAGGAATACGCAACGGCTCGCCGTTCTCGTAACACATCACCAGATTGGCGTGTTCCTTGTCGTGCGGAATAATCAGACTCAGTATGCAGTCACCTTCGCAATACAGGTCGGTGGGACTGAATTCCACGTTTCCCTTCTTGTCGAAGTAGAGGTAGCCGAAGGGTTCTGAATATCCTTCGTCGTAGTCGTGCAGCACATTGGGACGCCATGAAGAGGTATAGGCGCCGGAATCCGGAGTAGCGGCGGCATCCCGGTCATTTATGACTCCCTGGGATTCCGATGCGCCGGCATCTGAAGCCGCTGTACTGTCTGCCGTTTTGGATGCGGTTGCCTCGGCTTCGGCCCTCAGGGCTTCCGCATGAAGACGGCTGCGGTCTTCCAGTTCCGCCAGCTGACGTTGGCGGTCGCGCTTGAATTCCTCTTCATCCTGTCCGGTAAAGTATTTGGTGGACTGACCGGACAGACGGACATACAGGCGGTCCTTGTAGTAAATCGGCTCCAGACTCTTTTCAATGTCGAAGCGTATCACCACGCGCCCTTTCTCGCGGTTCAACTCGTCGTCGTCGACCGATACCGAGATACGGGCCAAGGCGGTGGGTCCGAAATTGTCGGCCAGCAGATTGTCGATATATACCTGCAGCTTGTCGGCGTCCGTTATCTTATGCTGATGTTTCCCCGCCACAAGGGTATGCGTGCGGAAATATTCGAAGTCATCGGGCAGCCCGGCGGCATAACCTTCGTTATTTACTCCTAAGAAGAGGGTGCCACCTTCTGCATTCAGGAACCCGGCTATGCGCGACAGGATATGATCCTGCTGGGCCATCGGGTCGGGATACATTTTCTGGCCGCGTGCCACGGCCGGATACACGATGCTTGTCTTGAACTCGATGAATTTGGATTCCGAGCCGTAATATTTGCCCAGTCGGGTGTCGCTGACCACATCCAGCGCATTGCCTATTTCCTTGCGCAGCCTGGAGCAAATCTCCTCGGAATTGTCGCTTACGTCCGACATCATGTTGAACGACAGCACCATCCTTGCTATGGTGCGGTCCAGTTCGGACGACTCGGGATTCTGGGCTATCTCGTATAGTCTGGGATTGTAGTTTTCGTCGCCCATCCAGGCTACCATTTCCAGACGTCGGTACATGCTGGTGAGGATAGGCACTTTCAGGCTTTCCTGTTCCAGTCTTGAGAGATCGGACAGGTCGATGCGTTTGTTGGTGGCGTAGAAATCGTGCATCAGCAGCAGCTCGGAATGAGTGGCGAGGGCCTCGGCCGTTTCCTTGTCGTCCGCCATCAAGGCCAGTATGCGTGCCAGACGCAGATAGTCGTAAGCTTCCAGCAGGTCTTTCTCCGCTATGGCCGCGTAGCGGATTATCTCCACCAGCTCCTGCATGTCGTCGGGCAACAGCTCGTCGTATTCTTCCTCCATCTGTTCGTCGGCGTCCATATCCGTATCGCCGTTCAGAGACAAGGCGCGGAATATGTTTCTGAATGCGTCGGACGTGGTGAAATTGTCGGCATATTTATCGAGTTTCTCGGTGATATATCCGTTGATCACGCCTCCCGATACGCTGTACAGTTTCACGTTGACGATGTCGCTGTTACGGATATCGAAACTGGAATCCGCTTCCACGAACAGGCCGAACCCTTTCAGGGTCAGCGCGCTGAAGTTGTGGCCTTCGGTAATGTTTTCGGCATTGGTGATTACGGCGCGATACTCGGTGTTGATGTCCATATTGTCGCGCACGTATTCGGCTGCCTGCTCCAGCAGTGAGAAGTGGTATGATCCGTCATTATCCATGTCGGCCACCGTGGCGCGGAACTGCAGCGGTTTGCCGTTGGCGTCATGCCAGCAGCTGTCGTCCAGATAGCGCACGCGGTATCCCACCACATCCTTGCAGTCGATATATCCGGAGCCGGCTTCATAATCCTCGTCTATGATACTGCATAGGAAGCGGGGATTGCCCTGGTGGTCGTCACGAAGCATCGAGTCTATCGCGATAGTCACCACATCGCCCGGCTCGGCCTTGACGGTATAATGTGTATGCTCGGCCTTCACGGCAGCCTCGTCGCGACGGAACAGCTCGTGTTCAATGTCGTTCCACCATGTGTTATGGTCGTTCATCCTCTTGATCTTGGATCCGGACATTCCCTTGATTCCCCCGATCATGATGGAGGGATGTATCCATTGCATCAGCACCGAAGGCACGGCCTGTTCCGGATCTCGTGACGAGTCGGTGCGTGTCAGTTCCATTCCTTCGGGACTGATAGAGAATTCCACCGGTCCGGCGGAGAACCTGTGGTTGCCGCGAATCAGCGACAACGGAGAGTTTATGGTACGGGTGGCGACCGCCGCCACCAGATACATCGGATCGCGAAGCTGTGAATACAGCGGCTTGGTCAGCGACGTGCATCCGAACAGCGCCCCCATGGACTGGTTCAGCACGTTGCGGGTCCTGTTGGTGCTGAGCAGCGATATGTAACGGTAATAATAGGAATAAGTACGGTTCAGGTCGGTTCCCGGCTTCGAGAGCAGAATCTTTAGAGCCGTGGCCGTGACTGCGGTCAGCACCTTTTCTTTCTGACTGCGGGTCTCGGCCTGCGGCAGTCCGTCTATACTGGCGGCCGCCTGCCGGAGATACATCTCGAACTGCTCCACGAAGGCCGTACGGAACGGTTCGCGCTCCCAGTTCTCGATGTTACGCGTGAAGATGCTCTGGAATATGCTGTTCAGATAGTCGCTGACCTTGTGCGGGTACAGGCGGAAAATCATCATCAGCACTCCGAACGCCTGATCCGGATGATACAGATAGCCGGACTTCTCCAGCTTGGCGAATATGGAGCTTACGAATTCATCGAGCTTGTCATTGCGCAACAGGCCCATGAATTGCTCGTAGGGCTGCACGGATTCCACCAGTGTGGTGATCTGCTGCTGCATTGACTTGCGTGGTTCGAAGGCGAGTCCCTCCAGGAAGTCGGAGTCCTCCAGAAAGTAAAGGGCGCCTGCACGTAATGCTGACAGAAACTGACTGACCTCCGATATGCGGTATTTGAGTGTGTCGGCCGTCATGCCCCAGGGGAATGTGCTCAGGGTGAGGCGCATCTTGTTGATGAACCATAATGGATTGTGGTTGTCCAGATCGCTCTTCAGATACTCGTAATCCGCTCCCGTGGTCCATAATTCCTTGATAAAGTTGACCAGCGTGGAGGATAATCCTAATTTCTCGGCCAGCGATTTCGGTTCGTAGAATGGCAGACGCGCGCTGTCGTTGTCGAAACGCAGTATGCAGCCCACCTTGCTGAGCGACTGGAACTTACAACTGACCTTCTGGCCTTTCTGCAGCATGGCGTTGCGGTCCTGCACGCTGAATATCAAGCCATTGCTGTCCACCACCTTGAATTTGTCGTGAATGCGGTCCAGAGGCACGTAAGTCACGGTGCATTCGATGCTGTCGTTACGGTGATATGTGTCGTTGTAGAGTTCGTAAATAATGGCAGGCAGATGCTGTTTCACTGTTACGGCGCCATTATAAGAAGTAATGATGCGGCATGCTATGTAATCGGGAAGATTGTAGTCGGATTCTTTTTGAAACGGGAGTTTCGGAACCTGTACGGTGTCGTTCAGACCATGGACGGAGCCTGTCTTGATGTTAATGAATTCCGGGTCGATTACCGACCTGTCTACTTCGAAAAGGATGATTTCGCCTTTTTTGAAAGCCATAGTGTGGTTGGGTTTGAGTGTTGATAATTCAAATTGGAGCTTCGCTCCAAAACGGAACGGCTCCGCGCGGGAAGGGAGAGGAAGAAGAGGGAGAGGAAAGGAAGAGGGAGAGGAGGGGCAGAGGAAGGGAGAGGAGGGGCAGAGGAAGTGGGGAGGCAGATGAGAGAGGGAGAGGAGAGAGAAGAGAGGATGAGGATGAGGGAGGTGTAGCGGGAGGGTCAGAGCACGGGGGCTTTGAAGCGGAGCGGGGTGTAACCGAGCAGGAAGGCGGATGCGGCCATGCGTTTCTTGCCGGCGGGCTGCAGCTCCACAATTTCAAGCCAGCGGTCGGAGGTGGCGACGAGCAAGCGCTTCTTTTCGATGCGCACGCCGCCGGGCACAATGCCTGTACTGTCCTCGTTGCCGGCATCTGGCACTATGCCGGTGCTGGGCTCGTCAGTCAGGGCGGTGGTGTAAATCTTGACGTCCATGGGGGGCTGGTTCAACAGTTCCAGCGCCGAGTAGGCGGCGGGATACGGCGACAGGCCGCGTACCTGGTTGTGTATCTGCACCGCCGGGCGGTCCCAGTCTATGGCCATGTCCTCCTTGAAGATCTTTGGAGCGGGAATGAATTCCCCTTCGGGTTGCGGGAGAGGCTTGACGCATCCGTTCTCGATGTCCCGGACGGTCTTCGACACCATGTCGGCCCCCAGGACCATGAGGCGGTCGTATACGGTGCCGACGTTATCCTCGGGCAGGATGTCTATGCGCTGCTGGTCGATGATGGAGCCGGTGTCGATGTCGTGGTTCAGGAAGAATGTGGTGACGCCGGTTTCGGTCTCGCCGTTCATTATGGCGCGGTTGATGGGAGCTGCGCCACGGTATTTGGGCAGCAGGGCCGCGTGGAGGTTGAACGTGCCTTTGGGAGGCATGGCCCATACGGCTTCGGGCAGCATGCGGAAGGCTATCACCACGAACAGGTCGGCCTGCAGCGACTGAAGCTCGGACAGGAATTCGGGATTCTTCAGCTTCTCGGGCTGCATCACCTTCAGACCGTGCTCCACGGCATATTTCTTGACGTCGCTTTGAATCAGCTTGTGGCCGCGGCCGGCTATCTTGTCGGGCATTGTCACCACTGCCGCTATGTCGTGGCCGTCGGCCACCAGTCTGTCAAGACTCGGCACCGCAAACTCTGGTGTCCCGAAAAATACTATCTTCATAAATTCTATGTGTATGAACGGCCCGGCGCTTATTCCAGCACAGGTCCGTATCCTTCAATTATTCTGTTGTTAACGTTACGCCGGATGGCATCATGCACGAACCGCTTGGCACGCTCGACGGCTTGAGCCATATCCAGGCCATGGCCCAAATATGAGGCGATGGCCGAGCTGAGCACACAGCCGGTGCCGTGCAGATTGCGCGATGCGATTCGCGGCGTGGAGTATTCGTGAATCAATTCCGAGCCGCAATAGAGGGAGTCGGTGCAGACGGCGCCGTCGGCGTCGCCGCCTTTCAGCAGAAGGTAAGAGGAGAGGGCATTCAATGGCCTTCCGGCCATTGCAAGGAATAAAGAGACTTCCTGAACGTTCGGGGTGACGAGGGAGGCAAGTGGGAAGAGGGATTCCAACATGGCGCGGGCAGTGTCGTCGCGGCGGTCTATAAGCGCGCCTCCGGCTGTGGGGGCCAGCACCGGGTCTACGACTACGTTCTTAAGATTGTGGCGGCTTATGGTTTCGGCTACGGTCTCGACTGTTTCAGGAGTGGGGAGCAGTCCTATTTTCACGGCATCGGGCCGCGCGGCCTCGACGGCGGCGTCTATCTGGTCGCGGACCAGGTGGGCGGGTGTTGGGTTGATAGCGCGGACGCCGTGCTGGTTCTGTACGGTCAGGGCGGTGACGCAGCCGAGTGGATAAGACCCGGTGCGCACGCACGTGCGGATGTCGGCGCTCATGCCGGCGCCTCCCGTCGGGTCCATCCCGCTTATCAGCAATATCACCGGAGTCTTGGACATGGTCAGACGTTTTGTTCAGTTTTCTCGGTCTCGGGCTGCGGGAGGGCCGAGGCTATTTCCTGGCGGCACTGTTCCATCAGCGCCTTGGTGTTGAAACCACGCTCGCCGGGCCATATCGGCTTGTGGATGGTCATGCGGATATGCGAGGGCGTCATCAGGTATGTGTATCGCGGCATGGCGCGGAAACTGCCGTCGATGGTGATGGGCACCACCGGCAGCTTGAACTCGCCGGCCAGCATGAAGGCGCCCCGTTTGAAGGCCGTCATGTTGCCGTCCCATGTGCGGCTTCCTTCGGGGAATATCACCAGCGACATGCCGCCCTGCAGAGTGCCTTCCGATTCACGGATGGTGCTCTTGATGCCGGCGATGCTGCTGTCGTCCACCATCACGTGTCCAGCCTTGCGGCAGGCTTTGCCCACCATGAAAATGCTTTCAAGTTCCTTCTTCATAAGCCACTTGAAGTTGTGGTTCAGGAATCCGTAGATGGTCCAGATGTCGTATGCTCCCTGATGGTTTGCCACGAACACGTACGATTGCTTCGGGTCGATGTTTTCGCGGCCGGTTACCGTGACTCGCATCAAGAATAGCGTGCATGTAATCTGTGACCATATTTTTGCCGGCCAATATCCCCAGAAATCGCGGTTCCCGAGCCAGCATCCGGTCAAGGTGATTGCGGCGGTGATAAGTGTCAGAACCACGAATATGGGGGCTGCGATTGATATTTCATATAATATGTAGAGGCCGCGCAGCAACCACTGCCACGCGTTACGATGCGGCCTCGCCGCACGCACGGGGGGTCTCTGTTCCATTATTGTCCTATTTTCTAACCGTTTCTATCGTTTTAGTTTGTCTATTAACCGACATTACAAAATTAAGTTATTTTCGCGAAAAATCAAAGTAATTAAGACATATTAAGACTCCGGGACAACATATTAAGACTCCGCCTCGCCATGAAGGCGGGACGGAGCCTTGACGACCGGCCGGAGCCGGATGTGGTTCGGATGTTATTCCTCGTCGCCGGGGGCGATGAGCTTGTAGCCTTTGCCGTGGATGTTGATGATTTCGACGGCGGGATCGTCCTTCAGCAGCTTGCGGAGCTTGGTGATATACACGTCCATGCTTCGGGCGTTGAAGTAATTGTCGTCGATCCATATTGACTTCAGCGCGTAGTTGCGCTCCAGTATCTCGTTCATGTGCTGGCATAGCAACGACAGGAGCTCGCACTCCTTTGTGGTCAGCTTCTGGACCTTGCCGTCGCACAGCAGGGTCTGTTTCTGAGTGTCGAACGTGTATTTGCCTATCTGGAACACGGTCACGTCCTTGTCCTTCTTTCCACGCACGCGGCGCAGGATGGCTCCTATACGCGACACCAGCTCCTCCATGGAGAAAGGCTTCGGGATATAGTCGTCGGCACCGATCTTGAAGCCCTGCAGCACGTCCTCCTTCAGGTTCTTGGCCGTCAGGAAGATGATGGGCACGTCGCGGTTCACGGCACGAATCTCCTGTGCCAGCGTGAAGCCGTCTTTCTTGGGCATCATCACGTCGAGAACACACAGATCGTATTTCCCTTTCAGGAATGCCTTGTATCCTTTGTCACCGTCATTGCACAAATCGGCATAGAATCCCTTGGCCTGCAGAAACTCGCGCAACAGCATACCCAGATTCTCGTCGTCCTCGCAAAGAAGTATTTTTAGTTTCTCATTCATATCGTAGTCGGTGTTTATTTTATAATTATAACAATTAAGTATTAAAATATATTTATCGGTGTCAAATTTTATACAGAATTATTAAGAAGCGTCCGGCTGAGGCTGTGTCAACGGAAGTCTCATGATAAACGTGGATCCTTCTCCGGGCGTTGATTCCACCTGTATGGTGCCGTGGAATGCGGTGATCATCTTCTTGACGTATGCCAGGCCGAGGCCGAAGCCCTTGACGTCGTGACGGTTGCCCGTCGACACCCGGTAGAACTTGTCGAATATGCGTTTCAGATCATCCTTGTGTATGCCGATACCGTTGTCCTTGACCCGAATCTCCAGATGCCGCCCATCCGGATTGTTCGTGAGTACCGACAACTCCGGCTCAACGTCCTCGCGACTGTATTTCAGGGCGTTTTCAAGCAGATTGTGTATCACGTTGGTAAACTGCAGCTGATCCACATGGATGTCGGAGTCCGTAGCCTCCAGGTCGGCAAACAGCGTGCCTCCCTGACGCTCCACCTTGAGCTTGAAGTTGGTCACTACGTTCTCGATTATCTCGTTGGCGTTGACATCGGTGAATTTCAGGGAGCTTTCGGCATTGTCTATCACCGAGAGGTGCAGCACCTTCTCAACCTGGAATCGCAGGCGTTTCGACTCGTCGGAAATGACGCCGGCAAGGTGTTTGATCGATTCGGGCGACTTGCGTACCGACGAGTCCTCAAGCATCTGCGCCGCCAGCGAAATGGTGGCGATGGGTGTCTTAAGCTCGTGCGTCATGTTGTTGACGAAGTCGGTCTTCATCTCCGTCAGCTTCTTCTGTCTGAAAGCCAGTATCACGGTGTAGAGGAACACCACCAACAGTATGGCCGAGAATGCCAGCGACGGGATGATGAACCGCACGGAACTGAATATGTAGTTATGCTTGTTGGGGAATTCCACGCTGAGGCGGTATGACACGTCGGTGTTTCCGAACAGCGGTATAGAATATATGTCATTGACTTTTGGGTCATAGTCCGATGTAGCGTATATCTCGCGGCCGCCGGCCGTGTTGACTGAGAATGCGAAGGGTAGGTTCACGCCGTTATTGGCCAGTTCGGTCGACAGACAGTTGCGCAGCACGGTCGAGTCGGCGCGCTGCATCACGGGACGTGACCCGGAGTCGCGCAATATGTTGAGTATCACTTCCGCCAGCAGCCCTTTCTGATACAGGTACTGGCTGCGGATCACCTCCTGCATCGTGCCGTAATGTGAGCTTACCGAGCCTGTGGCCGACGGGAAGGTGAGTGACGGTGGAGCGCTCGGCTCCTTGGTCATCTGGCTGTCGGTGCCGCCGGTATTGTTGAGGTCTTCGTAAAAACTCGACTCAATCACGTTGGCGTCTTCCTGCAGGAAGTGCAGTGTTTCCTGGCGGTCCATGAACTCCGAAGTGGCGTACAGCGAGCGCATCACGCCCTCCGAGAACTGCTCCTCGCGCATCTTCACCATATTCTCAAGATACATGATCTGAAAATACAGCAGAGTGCCGAAAGTAATGGCCATCAGTATGGTAAGTATCCAGATTAAAGATCTTTTCATATAGCCGTTCCCCTCACAAGTCCTAAAAATTTAGATTGTTAATTAACAATTCGGGGCAAATTTAACAATTAAATATGAAAATTGCAAATTTTCTTGATTTATCCCGATTAATCCCGTTAAATCCCGATTCTCTCGATTAATCCTGAGAAATCTCGATAAATCTTGATTAGTCCCGTTAAATCCCGTTTATGCGTCAGTGATTCTACACCGGTTTCCTAATGTATTAACAAAATTTTACATTTAAAGTTCGAACCTCCGGCACGTATCAAGACCGCCCGTAGTAAACAATAAGCCTCAGACCACACCGTTTTAATATTATTATGCAGATACTCAGAACATCCCTTATAATTATCATATCGTTGCTGACGGTGCTTTTCGCCGGCTGCAAGCATACAAAGAACGAGCCGGACCCTCAGCCCGTCAATCCGGATGGCGTCACGATAGTGTACGCCATAAACAAAAGCTCGTTGTCGGGCAATTTCATGCAGGACACCGCCGAGATGAAGGCCGCAATGGCAAGTGTGGATATGTCACGTCAACGGCTGTTGGTGTATCTGACCGAATCGTCATCCAAGACGGGTCTTTTCGAGTTGCAGCAGATCGGGAAGAAGAACAAGGTGTTGACCTGGCGCAAGGTGAAAGAGTATGACCGCCAGCAGACATCCACGGCACCTGCGGTGATGAAGCGCGTCATATCCGATGCACTCGCTGTCTATCCCGATGCCGAGCACTCGTTGATATTCTGGGGGCACGGCACGGCGTGGACTCCCGGTTTCAGCGACCATGAGACGCGCAGTGACGCTCCGGCCGATGTGCCGGCGCAGCATAGCTATGGCGGAGAATATGGCAAAGGCAATGAATGGCAGTGGGCCGAGATAACCGACATTGCCAACGCCATTCCCGACGGCGCGTTTAAGACCATCTGGTTCGACTGTTGCTATATGTCGTCGATAGAGGTGGCTTATCAGCTCCGTAATAAGACACAGATGTATGTGGCCTATCCCACCGAGGTATGGGACGAAGGTCTGAACTATAACGAGGTTCTTCCTTATATAATGCGCAAGAACCAGGACCTGACCGGTGGTGCCGCCGAGTTCTATTCATATTATAATAGTAAGAGCGATGCTGTGACGGTATCGGTGATGGACATGAACAGAATCGAGGCCGTGGCCCAGGCTACCCGCGCACTGATGCAGCAGTATCCCGACGAGATCAGCAAAGTGACGGGCGTATCTAATTATCGCCGAGGGGGCACTTACGGTTATTACGACATGATGCAGCTGTTGAAGCTGAAGGATCAGGGCGAGTTATGGCAGGGCGTTCAGGACAGCATGAACCGTTTTGTGGTATATCATGCCGAATCGTCGAAGGATTTCAACAACCGTCAGTGGGTGCAGACGCCCCTGTGCGGCGTGAGCATGCACAGCCTCGGCGAGTACGGTCAGAAGGAAGCGGACCACGAGCCCTTCTACCGCACCCTTGACTGGTACAAAGCCGTCTACGAGCAATAGTGGCACGGGCTTAGAGCATGGACTGGATGAAGTCGTTGAGGTCGACGTCCTTGGGGAGATTGAAACGGGTGCGGAGACGGTAACGCGATGTGGCCACGCTGTCGCGTGATATACCCAAGGCCAATGCTATCTCCTCGTTGCGGCGGCGCAGTGCGATAAGCATGCACAGCAATTCATTGCCTGAGGTCAGGTCGGGATATTTCTTCCTCAGATTGTCTATAAAACCGGGATGCAGGTCGTTGAAACTCTTGCGGAACCGTGTCTCGTCATCCTTTTCAAGCAATATGGCCGGCAACGCTTCGAACAGTTTGATGTCAGAGTTAGTTTCAGCCAGCCTCCGGTTCAGTTCTTCGATTTTGGAGTTAAGGGCGATGCGCTCGGCCAGCAGTGTGTCGATGTTCTGCTGCGTGAGCTGTTGCTTCTGTTTGTGGTTGCGCGAGCGCATTATCAGGAATGCGACAAGTCCCGCCACGATGAGCAGGCCGATTACGCTTATCAGGATGATACGTTGCTGACGTGTCCGCAGTTCAGCTTGCAGCACGGCAGTCTCGCGTTTCAGCTGCGAGGTGCGGTACTTGAAGTCCATACCGAGCAGGAGGTCGCTGCGGAGTTCTTCCTTGATGCTGTCGTGCAGAGCGGCGGCTTCCGGATAGATGTCTATCAGCTTTCGGTCGCCTGCCTTGGCGTAAGCGCGGGCCAGATACTGCAGGCTCCATTCCAGGCTCTCGCGGTCGTTGTCCGTACGAAATATTTTCACGGCGTCTTCCATCATCGGGATTCCCTTCGTGTAATTCCCTTCGAGCACGTATGCATATCCTATCAGCAACCGGCTTACGGAAAAATCGGGATTGATGCATTCCAGCGTCCTGCGTGCCGATGCTATTGAGTCCGGGGCATACTCCGGATGCTCTAAATAGAATACCGCCAGGAAAGTGCGGTTATGCCTTAAGTCACTGCGGCGCCATTTTTCGTTCTCGACCAGCGAGCATGACTCTACGGCGCGGTGAAGGCATACCAGCTGGGAGTCAGGCTGATTGGTTATCTCGTATATCATGCCTCGCATGCGCCACAGGTCCTGAAGTCGTTCCGGGACCTTGGCTTCGGCTATGGACATGGCGCGTGAGTTGGCGGCTTTGGCTTCCTCGAACATACCCATGCGCTGGTACAGGTTGCCTATGTTGCCCAACAGCCGTACGGCGCCTTCGGGATTGATGCTGTCCGGATGCATCGTCTCCAGCGAATCGGCAGCGGCCTGCAGCAGCGAAAGGCCTTCCACATAGTGGCCGTCACGGCACAGTTCGCGGCCGCGCTCTGACAATTGTTCGAACGTCGCGTGAGGGTTTTGTCGTGTTTGTGTCCTGTTGCAGGCGCCGGTCACGGCGAGCAGCACACAGGCAATTACCATTGCATTAAGTTTCATAAAACAAAATTACATGAAATATGCAATAAAACCAAATTCAATTGTCGGTCCCGGATGGCCTTTTGTTGTTTGTGGAGTGAGATTTTTTTAGTATCTTCGCAAAAAATAACAACAAAGACCATGAAACGCATCACACTCGACAATGAATGGCCCGATTACCCTGCATTCGCGAAGGGAATCAGGCGTGCTCCCGACCGTGGATATACCCTCGACAAAGCCAAAACCAAATTAGCTCTGCAGAACGCCCTGCGCTATCTGCCGCCCGAACTGCATGAACGCGCCATCCCGGAGTTCTTAGAGGAACTGAAGACGCGCGGCCGCATCTACGCCTACCGTTTCCGTCCCGAAGGGCGTATCAAGGCCAAGCCCATCGACGAATACAAGGGCAACTGCATCGAAGGCAAGGCTTTTCAGCTTATGATAGACAATAACCTGGACTTCGAGGTGGCCCTCTATCCTTACGAACTGGTAACATACGGCGAGACCGGCCAGGTTGCACAGAACTGGCTGCAGTACCGCCTCATAAAGAAATATCTTGAGGAACTGACCGATCACCAGACATTGGTGGTGGAGTCTGGCCATCCTCTCGGCCTGTTTCCGTCGCGTCCCGACGCGCCGCGCGTCATCATCACCAACGCCATGATGGTAGGTATGTTCGACACTCAGCACGACTGGCACGAAGCCATGCAGCTCGGCGTGGCCAATTACGGCCAGATGACGGCCGGCGGCTGGATGTACATAGGCCCGCAGGGTATAGTGCACGGCACGTTCAACACTATCCTTAACGCCGGACGCATGAAATTAGGCGTGCCCGATGACGGCGACCTGAAAGGTCACATCTTCGTTTCGTCCGGCTTAGGCGGAATGAGCGGCGCTCAACCCAAGGCAGCCGAGATAGCCGGTGCGGCAGCCATCATAGCCGAGGTAGACCAGTCGCGCATCGAAACCCGCCGCAACCAGGGTTGGGTGCAGGAGGTAACCGACTCCATCCCTGAGGCTTTCCGCATGGCGCGCGAGGCAATGGCCCGCAAGGAACCGATCTCCATTGCATATCACGGCAATGTGGTGGACCTGCTGGAATATGCGGTGAAGCACGACGAACATATAGAACTGCTCAGCGACCAGACCAGCTGCCATGCCGTTTATGACGGCGGCTACTGTCCCGTGTCGCTCACGTTCGACGAACGCACCCGGATGCTGCACGAGAATCCCGAACAGTTCCGTGAGGAAGTCGACAAGTCGCTGAAGCGTCATTTCGAGGCCATCAAGGCCCTTGTGGCCCGCGGCACATACTTCTTCGATTACGGCAACGCCTTCATGAAGGCCGTGTATGATTCAGGCGTGAAAGAGATTTCGCGCAACGGTGTGGACGAAAAGGACGGCTTCATCTGGCCCAGCTACGTGGAGGACATCATGGGCCCGATGCTGTTCGACTACGGCTACGGTCCCTTCCGCTGGGTATGCCTCAGCGGCAAGCACGAAGACCTGGTCAAGACCGACCACGCCGCCATGGAATGCATCGACCCGGACCGCCGCGGACAGGACCGCGACAACTACAACTGGATACGCGACGCCGAAAAGAACGCGCTTGTCGTAGGCAGCCAGGCACGCATCCTGTATCAGGACGCAATGGGACGTCTGCGCATAGCCCTGAAGTTTAACGAAATGGTGCGCAACGGGGAGGTCGGACCCATAATGTTAGGCCGCGACCATCATGACGTGAGCGGCACAGACTCGCCCTTCCGCGAGACCAGCAACATCAAGGACGGCTCGAACGTGATGGCCGACATGGCCGTGCAGTGCTTCGCCGGCAACTGCGCCCGGGGCATGAGCCTGGTGGCCCTGCACAACGGCGGCGGCGTCGGCATAGGCAAGGCCATCAACGGCGGATTCGGAATGGTGTGCGACGGCTCGGAACGTGTAGACGAAATCCTGAAACGCGCCATGCTGTGGGATGTGATGGGCGGTGTGGCCCGCCGCAGCTGGGCCCGTAACCCCAACGCAATGGAGACCGTGCGCGAATGGAACGACACACAGGGCGACCGTGGCTTCATGATTACGGAGCCTTATATAGTGAATGACGAACTTCTTGACAAATTCGATATCTGATGAAAAGGATAATAGAATGTGTGCCCAACTTTTCCGAGGGGCGCGACAAGGCGAAGATAGACGAGATTGTAAAGGCGATAGAGCAGGGCGGCGACGTCCGCGTGCTTGACGTAGACCCGGGCGAGGCCACAAACCGTACGGTAGTGACCTTCGTGGGCGAGCCGGAGGCCGTGTGCGACGCGGCGATAGCCGGAATGCGCAAGGCTGCCGAACTGATAGACATGCGCACGCACCACGGCGCGCACCCGCGTATGGGCGCCACCGACGTGCTTCCGCTGATTCCCGTGTCGGGCATCACCTTGGATGAATGCGCAGAACTGGCACGTAAGCTGGCCGAGCGCGCAGCCACGGAGCTGAACATACCCTGTTACAGCTACGAGGCCGCGGCATTCACGCCCGAGCGCAAGAACTTGGCTGTTTGCCGCGAAGGAGAGTACGAGGGACTGCCCGAACGCTTGGGTCACGAGGGTAAGGGTCCCGATTTCGGCGACCGCCCGTTTGACGAAGGAGTGGCACGTACCGGCTGCACAGCCGTAGGAGCACGCGATTTCCTTATTGCCGTAAACTTCAACCTCAACACCACCAGTACCCGCCGCGCCAACGCCATAGCATTCGACGTGCGCGAGAAGGGACGCCCCAGGCGCGAGGGAGACAAGCTGACCGGCAAACCGCTTAAGGATGAGAACGGCAACACCATCATGATTCCCGGCACGCTGAAAGGTACCAAGGCCATAGGATGGTACATAGATGAATATGGCATCGCCCAGGTGTCGATGAACATCACCGACATGAAGGCCACGCCGCTGCACCGTGCATTCGACGAGGTGAGCCGTGCAGCCATGGCCCGCGGTCTGCGCGTCACCGGAACGGAGATAGTCGGTCTCGTACCCAAGTCGGCCATACTCGACGCCGGCAAGCATTACCTCAGGATGCAGAACCGTTCGCTCGGCATTCCCGAGCATGAGATCATCAAGATAGCCGTCAAGTCGATGGGCCTGGACGACCTCAAGCCGTTCAAGCCCGAGGAAAAGATAATTGAGTCGATGTTGGGAGGCCATAATAAGGGACTTGTCGACATGACCCTGACGGAATTTGCCGACGAGACGTCGAGCGAATCGCCGGCACCCGGCGGCGGCTCTATCTCGGCCTACATGGGAGCATTGGGCGCGGCCCTCGGCGCGATGGTGGCCAACCTGTCGGCCCACAAGGCCGGCTGGGACGACCGCTGGGAGGAATTCTCGGACCAGGCCGTCAAGGGACGCGAGATTCAGGAGAAACTGATGCACCTGGTAGACGAGGACACCGACGCCTTCAACCGCATCATGGCCGTGTTCGCCATGCCCAAGGGTACGCCCGAGGAGAAGGAGGCCCGCAGCGCAGCCTTGCAGAAGGCCACGCTGTATGCCACCGAGGTTCCCCTGCGCACCATGCGCGAGTCGTTCCGGGTATTCGAACTGGTGAAGGCTATGGCCCATAACGGCAACCCCGCTTCGGTGAGCGATGCCGGAGTAGGAGCGCTCGCCGCCCGTGCCGCAGTGTTCGGCGCATGGCTTAACGTCAAGATCAATGCCGCCGGACTCAAGGACCGCGAACAGGCCGACAAGCTGCTGAAGGAAGCCGCCGACATCGCCGAAAAGGCCCGGAAGGAGGAAGCAGAGGTGCTGGATATAGTAAATCAGAAAATATCTTAAGACCATAATGAGAAGACTGGTCATAACCAACGCCAATATCTACACGCCCGTCGGCACCGCAGGAAAACGCGGTGCCGAAATGGGCGACATATTGCATATCGAAAAGGGCGGAATCATCATCGAGGACGGGATAATCCGCTGGGTCGGTCCGGACTCGGAGATGCCGGAGCCTGAGGGCCATGTACGCGACGAGGTGTATATGGACGCCTTAGGACGCGCCGTGCTGCCTGGATTCGTCGACAGCCACACGCACCTGGTGTTCGGCGGTTATCGCTCGGAGGAATTCGGCTGGCGCCTGAAAGGGGACACGTACATGAGCATCATGGAGCGTGGCGGAGGCATACAGAGCACTGTGAACGCCACCCGAGCCGCATCGGCCGAGGAACTGCGCGAAAAAGCGGAATGGTACCTTGACGAGATGAGCGCAATGGGCGTCACTACCGTAGAGGCCAAGAGCGGCTACGGACTCGACACCGAGACAGAGGAGCGGATGCTGCGCGTTATCAGGGAATTGGGCGAGGATCCCGAGCGCAAGGTGGATGTGGTGTCCACATTCCTTGGCGCACACGCGGTGCCTAAGGAATACAAGGGACGCACCGCCGAATACGTGGATCTGATCATAAAGGAGATGCTGCCCCGGTTCCGCGACATGGCGGACTTCTGCGACATATTCACGGAAAAGAACGTATTCGAGCTTGAAGATTCGCGCCGTCTGCTGGAGGCAGCCCGCGAGGCCGGCTATAAGCTGAAGATGCACGCCGACGAGATAGTGTCGTTGGGAGGCGCCGAACTGGCCGCCGACTTGGGCGCTGTCTCGGCCGACCATCTGCTGCACGTCAGCGACGGGGGAATACGCCGTATGGCCGAATCGGGCACAGTGGCCACGTTGCTGCCCCTGACGGCCTTCGCGCTGAAGGAGGAATTCGCCCCGGCCCGCAAGTTCATTGACGCCGGATGCACCGTGGCACTGGCCACCGACCTCAATCCCGGCTCATGCTTCAGCGGCTCGATACCCCTGACCATCGCATTGGCGTGCATCTACATGAAGATGAGCGTGGAGGAGACGCTGACGGCACTTACGCTGAACGGTGCGGCCGCTATCGACCGCGCGGACCGCATAGGAAGCATCGAGGCCGGCAAGCAGGGAGATGTGGTGATATTGCACTTCGACACCCTCGACGCACTCCCTTACTACGTGGGTATGAACTGCGTGGACGTGACAATCAAGAACGGAATAATACTATAAGGACATGTCAGAACATAAGATATATGAAGTGGGCAGCGGCGAGCTGACCTATGACGAAATAGAGAGAATACTGAAGGAAGGTAAGGAGCTGCGTCTTTCGGAAGCCGCCCGCAAGCGGATAGAGCATTGCCGCTCGTACCTGGACCACAAGACGGACCATGACACCGAGCCGATATACGGCGTGACCACCGGTTTCGGTTCGCTATGCAGCAAGCACATCAGCCGCGATGAGCTGTCGACCTTGCAGGAGAATCTTGTAAAGAGCCACAGCTGCAGTGTGGGTACGCCTGTAAGCACCGAGATAGTGAAACTGATGCTGCTGCTCAAGGCGCATGCCCTGTCGATGGGCTTCAGCGGCGTGCAGGTGTGCACCGTGGAGCGCATCATCGACATGTACAACAACAACGTGCTGCCCGTGGTACGCGACCGAGGCTCGCTCGGTGCCAGCGGCGACTTAGCTCCGTTGGCCAACCTGTTCCTCCCGCTGATAGGCGAGGGGGACGTGTGGATGGACGGCGAGCAGGTGCCGGCCCGCAAGGCGCTGGAGAAATATGGCTGGGAACCTATCAAGTTGCAGAGCAAGGAGGGACTTGCGCTGCTGAACGGCACGCAGTTCATGAGTGCCAACGGCATCAAGGCGCTGATAGACGGCTGGCATATAGTGAACTGCTTCGACCTGTTCGGCGCCATGTCGCTGGAGGCTTTCGACGGCCGCATCGAGCCGTTCTTAGACTGCATACAGCAGGTGCGCCCGCATCCCGGACAGATAGAGACGGGCCGTGTTTATCGCGCGCTGCTGAAGGGGAGTGAGATAATAGCCCGACACAAGGAGCATGTGCAGGATCCATATTCGTTCCGCTGCATCCCGCAGGTGCACGGCGCAATCAAAGACGCCATGCTTCACGTGACGGACGTGCTGCATATCGAGATCAATTCCGTAACCGACAATCCTACCGTATATCCCGACGAGGACATGGTAGTGTCGGGCGGCAACTTCCACGGCGAGCCGTTGGCACTGGCGTTCGACTACATGGGCGTGGCGCTGCATGAATTAGGCAACATATCGGAGCGTCGCGTGGCGCAGCTGATAGACGGTCAGCGCGGCCTTCCCGAATTCCTTGTGGCCCATCCGGGACTGAACTCCGGCTTTATGATTCCGCAGTATGCAGCCGCCTCGATGGTGAGCCAGAACAAGATGTATGCCTGGCCGGCGTCGTGCGACTCGATAGTGAGCAGCAACGGCCAGGAGGACCTCGTGTCGATGGGTGCCAACGCCGCCACAAAGCTGCACAAGATTATCGACAACCTGAAGTACATCGCCGCCATCGAGCTGATGAACGCCGCGCAAGGCATCGAGTTCCGCCGTCCGCTGAAGTCGTCGCCTTACATCGAGCATGTGATTGAGGAGTACCGCAAGGTAGTGCCCTTCGTGCAGGAGGATGTGGTGATGAACGACTATATCCGCCGCACCATGGACTTCCTCGACGGATTCGAGGTTAATCTGGAAGAAGTCAAGGAGTGACAAGTGACAAGTGATGAGGTTCAGACAGACCGAAATCAACTGAGAACATAAAAAAGACCGCCGGCCCCGAAGGGTTGGCGGTCTTTGGTATTGTGGTCAGGCGTCAGAATCGGACTACGATTTCGGCCACGAATCGGTCGGGAGACTTGCCTTCGCCCTTCCATTGCGTGTATGCTTCGTAGTTCAGGCGGAAGTCGGCGTGTACGGCCTTGAATGTATAGGTAAGGGTCGAGCCGATGGTGACGCGCTGACGTGCGGCGTCAAAGGTATCGTCGCCTGTCTGCGCCAGCGAGTAATGGTCGGTCATGCCGTCATAACGGGCCTGAACGCTCCAGCGGTTGAACAGCCACCACTTTACGGGTATATGCCAGTCTACGAATGCGAGGTAGCTGTGCGCGTCCTTATGTTTCGCGTTGCAGTATTTCTCATACATATACTCAGCGCATACCAGCCAGTTCTTGTTTTCCCAACCGGCGAACCCGTCAATCAGGTTGGCGCGTCGTTCGCCCGGCTTGATGGAGGCATATCCGGCGCTGAGGCTGAACCCGGCGGGAAGTTTGTAGAGTGCCTTGGCTGACCATGCCACAGTCTTGCTCCACACGTTGTGGTCGGCCATGTTGGCCGGGTTGAACGCTCCGGCCTCGAGTGTTAGCGGCGTCTTGGGCAGCGTGTACGACAGTTTGGCGCCGACGGCACGGTAGTTCATCACCTGCTTGGCCATGAACGAGCGGTTGGCGAAATAATAGTTGGCCGGCGCGCGGAAGGTCTCAATGCCGAACGGCATACGGAACTGACCGGCCTGCAGCGTCAGACCCTTCACAAGATCGAACTTGCCGTAAGCGTCCAGAATCTTGATCTTTCCCTGGTCGCAGAGGTCAAGCTGCACGAAGTAACCGATCTGAGGCAAGACCTTGCCTTCGATGGAGAAACGTGCGTTGCGCACCTGAAACCGCTGGTCGCCTGTCCGGGTGTCAATCTCCCAACGGGGGCGTATGGCTCCGTGGAAAGTGGGTATGTACGAGAACTTCGGTTCCGTCGGAGCGGAAGTGGTCTGGACATCGTCGGCCGATGCCGCCGGCGATGCAAAGCAAAGGGGGAACGCGGCTAGTATAAGGCCGCGCACCCACCGGGTATGTATGTACGTCATGATGTCTGGTCAGAAGATTATTTCGATGGTTTCCAGTCGGGGTCGAGGATGGCGTCGAGGGCGCCGGTGATAGCTCCGCGATCCATGTGGCGTCCTATGAATACTATCTTGTCCATGCGGTCGCCGTACACAGGATCCCAGTCTCGCATCAATCCCGGCTCGTTGGCCAGAAGCATTCGCAGGTCGTCCTCCGGTGCCGTTGCGTACCACTTGCCCGCAGGAGTGAGACGTTTCTGACGTCCGGCCTGTTCGAACAGATACGACATGTCGGGATTCTCGACGAAATAGCATACACCCTTGGCGCGGATCACCGAATCGGGCCAGTATTTGGCGCAGAAATAGTCGAACTTGTTCAGCGAGAACGGTTTGCGCGCGAAATACACGAATGTGCCTATGCCGTATTCCTCGGCTTCACCCTCGTCATCATGGTGATGATGGTGGTGGTGATGGCCGTGTTCATGCTCATGTTCATGTTCATGTTCATGGTGATGCTCATGCTCATGCTCATGCTCATGTTCTTCCTCGTTGTTGTCCTGATTTTCCAGTTCCTTGACCCAGGTGGCCGAGGTGGCTACCTTCTCGAAATCGAACAGGTGCGTGTGGATCAGGTCGTCGAGAGGAACGTTACAGAAGTCGCATTCGATGATCTTGGCCGTGGGCTGGATTGCCTTGATTACGGCGTGAACCTTGTCGGCGTCGCTGCGGCTGATCTCGGATATCTTGTTGAGCAGGATTATGTCGCAGAACTCGATCTGCTGGATCACTAAGTTCTCGATGTCCTCCTCGTCTATATTGTCGCGGGTCAGCGCGTCGCCGCTCTCGAACTCGTCGCGGAGGCGGAGGGCATCGACTACAGTCGTGATGCAATCCAGATAGATGTTCTTGCCAGCCTGGAACTCGCTGCCCATCTGGGGCAGGGCACAGATGGTCTGTGCTATCGGCTCCGGCTCGCAGATACCGCTGGCTTCGATCACTATGTAATCGAACTTTCCAGATTCGGCGAGGTCACAGAGCTGCTTGGCCAGGTCGGTTTTCAGCGTACAGCAGATACAACCGTTCTGCAGCGGCACTAATGAATCGTCGCCGGCATTGACCACACCGCCTTTGGCAATGAGGTCGGCGTCGATGTTGACTTCGCCTATGTCGTTGACTATTACGGCGAACTTAATGCCCTGGCGGTTGGCCAGTATATTATTGAGCAATGTGGTCTTGCCGCTGCCGAGGTATCCTGTCAGGAGCAGTACAGGTATCTGAGTCATGTTTGATTGATTGTCCATTGATTCGGGTGTAATATAGGGTAGGCCCTCATATAATGAATGCAAAGTTAGCATTTTTTTACCTAATATTCAAAGGCCGGATGCACTTACCAATTGAACCATGATTGTCCGTTTTGATATTCTCCATCTTTTTTAGTAATTTAGCGGTAGAATATCAAGAACAGAGAGAAATGGCAAAACTTTATCCCATCGGCGTGCAGAGCTTCGCGACCGCGACTATCTGTTGCCGTTCCGTGCCGATGGCCGTCGGATTATCAAGGTCGGTGCCAACTTCGACGACGCCATCCGCTCCATCTCAGACTGGATTGTGGAAGCGGAAGGATGATAGACAATTCCATAAATCAGTACCTTTGGTCATGGGCGTTAACATTTGATAAATCAGCAGCTTTAGTCATGGGCGTTAACATTCGGTTTTCTCAATCATATCATTGGCTGAATTCATGGATTCTGGCCAATGTGCTTCAACTTGCGACGCAGGATTTTTGCGAGCGGTTTATCGACTATCGCATTGACCCGGGCCGCAGACTCTATGATCAGATGGTGATGGCGGCGAGATGCGGCGTAGCAAATATCGCGGAAGGCTCGGCCAGGCATTCCACATCTGTCGAAACTGAAATGCGGTTGCTGGATGTGGCAAGGGCCAGCTTTGATGAACTGCAAGGCGACTTATTCAATTTCCTTCTTCGAAAAAGGGCGGATGTCTGGTCCATAGGCAACCATGACCGTGAAGCCATCTGGCAGATCAGGCTTGACGCTCCGCAATATACCGACAGTTATCTGCATGATGCTGCAAAGCATATCCTCGCGCAGAAAAGTAAATTTGACCGTTGGCTTGAAAGCGATAATCCTGTAATTGCCGCAAATGCGTTATTAGTGTTATGCCTGCGGGAAAACAGGATGCTTCAGTCTCAGATTCAGAGCCAACTCGACTCCTTCCGACAGACAGGCGGCTTTACTGAAAATATGACAGTGGAACGGATTGAGGCGCGAAGACTGCAGGCACAGGCCGACAACACGCCGAATTGTCCGAAATGCGGGAAGCCGATGCTGAGGAGGATGCAGCGAAAGGGCCAGATGCAGGGGCGTGAATTCTGGGGTTGCAGCGACTATCCCAGATGCAACGGAATCCTCCCGATAAGTCAAGTTTAATCTCGATTAATCCCGATTAATCGAGGTAAATCGAGATAAATCAGGATTAATCGGGATGAATCAGGATTAATCTGGATAAATCAGGAATAATGAAAACTCAAATACTATGCGAAGAATAATGACAATGGCGGCGGCCGGGCTGGTGTGCCTGGCGGCGGGAGCGGCCAAGATGTGGGAGTATAAGCCGTCGGTTTCGATCCTGGGCGACAGCTATTCCACTTACGAGGGTTATATCAAACCGGCGACCAACGAGATGTGGTACTTTGCCAATGAGTCCGGCGACCGTACCGATGTGCGCGACGTGACCCAGACATGGTGGTGGCAGTTCATCAAGGAGAACGGTTTCCGCCTGGAGCAGAACAATTCATATTCCGGCTCGACTATATCGTACAAGGGGTATAACGAGAGCAACTACCAGCCCCGCAGCTTCATAACCCGCGTCAACAACTTAGGTAGCCCGGACATACTGCTGATATTCGGCGCCACCAACGACAGCTGGGCCAACGTGGAGGTGGGCGAGTACAAGTGGGAAGGACAGACCGACATGGACCTCTATACCTTCCGTCCCGCCATCGCCCGGCTGATGAAGGATGTGACCGTGCGTTATCCCAACGTGGATATCTACTACATCATCAACAGCGAGTTGCGCCCCGAGATTGTGGAGTCGGTTGAGACGGCCTGCAGTAAATATGGCGTGCCTACCATCCGGCTGAAGGATATAGACAAGATTAACGGACACCCATCCATCAAAGGGATGCGCCAGATTGCCGATCAGCTTAAGGAAGCTATCTGCAAGTAAAATATTTCAGAACTCGCGTGGAGCTGCGTCGCGCGCGAGTTCCGAAATGTATGCGATGTGCTTGGGGGTTGTGCCGCAGCAACCGCCAACAATATTCAGTAAGCGGTCATCAAGCAGTTGACGCACAGTGTCAGCAAACTGCTCCGGCGTCAGGCTGTAATTGCCCATGCGGTCGGGGAGACCTGCATTGGGGTAGAATATGATGGGGTAAGGCGATTTGTCGGCAAGCTCGCGTACGTGTCTTGCGAGGGAATCGGGACCCGAGCCGCAGTTGAAGCCTACGGCATCGGGCCGGAATTCCTTAACGATGGCCAGCACCGCATCCAACGTATGACCTGACAGCAGACGGCCCGAGGCATCGGAAATGGTGACGGATACAATAAGCGGGATGTCCGATTGGAGTGCATCAAGGGTCTGGTGTATTCCGAACAGCTGTGCCTTGATATTGAGCGTGTCGAAACATGTCTCGAGAATTATAAGGTCCACGCCGGCGCGTATCAGAGTCTCCGACTGCTGACGTGCGGCCTCGGCCAATGTGTCGAAGTCAACGGCGCGGTGAGCCGGGTTGTCGACATCGTCGGGGAGCGAGGCGGCTACGGGCGTCGGTCCCATTGATCCGGCCACGAATCGAGGTCGCGACGGATCCTGTTCCTCGGCGCGTCGTGCTTCGGCGCGGGCTATCTCCACACCGCGACGGTTCAGTTCCTCCACACGGTGCTCCATAGCGTATTCCTGCTGGGAAATGGCGTTGGAGTTGAACGTGTTTGTCTCGATTATGTCGGCGCCGGCTTCGAGGTAGGAGCGGTGTACGGCCGCCACCACCTCGGGGCGCGTGATGTTGAGCATATCGACGTTGCCTCCGGCCGTGGCCAGCGAACGCTGAAGCTGCACGCCCAACGCACCGTCGAGCGTCAGCACGCGGCTGCGCATCAATTCCCGGAAAAGACTGCTGCGACTCACACGATTCCCTGCGCCATCATGGCCTTTGCCACCTTGATGAATCCGGCGGTGTTGGCACCCTTCACATAGTTGCAGTAACCGTCCTCCTGCACGCCATATTTGAGGCACTGTGCGTGGATGTCAGCCATGATATGCTTCAGTTTCTCGTCCACTTCCTCGGCGGTCCAGGTGAGACGCTGGCTGTCCTGAGCCATTTCCAGTCCGGAAACCGATACGCCTCCCGCGTTTGCAGCCTTGCCGGGAGCATAAAGTATCTTAGCGTCGATAAACTCGTGAACGGCCTCGGCAGTGGAAGGCATGTTGGCGCCCTCGCTCACGGCGATGCAACCCTGCTTCAATAACGCACGTGCATCGTCGCCGTCAATTTCGTTCTGAGTCGCAGACGGCATGGCGATGTCGCATTTGGCGATTTTCCAGGGACGCTCGCCGGGATGGTATTCGCAACCCGGCTCCTGAGCCAGCTCGCTGAGACGGCCGCGATACATCATCTTCAGATCGAATATCTTATGGAACAGTTCGGGCGTGATGCCGTCGGGCACATATAGCGTGCCGTCGGAATCGGACATTGACACGGGTACCGCGCCGAGAGCCAGCAGTTTCTCGCAAGTGTAGAGCGCGACGTTACCGGCGCCGGATATGGCCACACGCTTGCCTGCCAGCTCGATGTTCTTTGTACCGAGCATATTCAGCAGGAAGTAGACGTTGCCGTAGCCGGTAGCCTCGGGGCGCATCAGCGAACCGCCGAAGTCCAGTCCCTTGCCTGTGAAGCTGCCCGTGAACTCGCGGGTCATTTTCTTATACCAGCCGAACATATAGCCCACTTCGCGGCCCCCTACGCCGATGTCGCCGGCCGGAACGTCCATGTCCGCGCCGATGTTGCGCCACAGCTCGTTGACGAACGCCTGGCAGAAACGCATCACCTCCATGTCGCTTTTGCCACGGGGGGAGAAGTCGGAGCCGCCTTTGGCGCCACCCATCATCAGGGTGGTCAGCGAGTTCTTGAATGTCTGTTCGAAAGCCAGGAACTTAAGGATGGAGAGGTTGACCGAAGCGTGGAAACGGATGCCGCCCTTGTAGGGGCCGATGGCGTTGTTGTGCTGGATACGGTAACCCATGTTGTTGCGCACGCGGCCCTGGTCGTCCACCCATGACACGCGGAACGAAATGACGCGGTCGGGTATGCAGAGACGCTCAATCAGATTGTAACGTTCGAATTCGGGATACTCGTTGTAGACGTCCTCGATGGATGTCACCACTTCCTCTACGGCCTGGAGATACTCAGGCTCGTTCGGGAACCGCTGGCGCAGCTCCTCCATTAATTCTGCAGCTTTCACTTTATCTTAAATTTGGGTAATAACAAAACACAAATGCGTGTAATAACCTTAATCGCTTGCAAAATTACAATAAAAATGCGAATCGTGCAACAATATGTCAGTATTTGTCGCACGATTCGCAAATGTTGTATCAGAAAGTACCCTTATTTGTAGCGGGCCCAGCGTATTATATCCTTGACGGTAGGTTTCTTGCCGTACATGAAGATACCGATGCGGTACACCTTGCCGGCGAACCAGGCCATGCCCACGAACGAGGCTATCAGGATTGCGAACGAGAGCCATATCTGCCACTGGGCGATGTCGAACGGTATACGGGCTATCATCACCATGGGCGACGTGAACGGAATCATCGACATCCATATCACGGCCGTTGAGTTGGGATCCTGGAAGGCCATCATGCCGAACACCAGACCGAATATGATGGGAATAGTGGCGAAGGTGGTGAGGTTCGATGCATCCTGGGCGTTGTCGACGCTGGCGCCTATGGCCGCGAAGATGGAGGCGTAGAACAGGAAGCCGCCGACCATGAACAAAGCCAGGTATCCGAATATAGAGGCAACGTAACCCACATTGGAGAATGTGGAGATAGCCGTCAGCATTTCGGTCGAGACGTCGCTGGAAGCGGCATTGAATGTGCCGGCCTGCATGGCGGCCATGTCTGTGGCTATGTCGGCGGGTATCAGCAGCGGCATCACCATCGCCACGAACGCGCATACCAGGATGGCCCATACCACAATCTGTATCAGTGCCACGAGTCCGACGCCGATAATCTTGCCCAACATCAGCTGTATGGGCTTGACCGACGACACCATCAGCTCAAGCACGCGGTTGTTTTTCTCCTCGATTATGGAGTTCATCACCATCTGTCCGTACAGCAGCAGGAATGTATAGAGCATGAAGGTCATTATGAATCCCAGGGCCATTGCCAGCGTGGATGACGAGTCGGATTCGTTGCCCTCCTCGTCCACGCGCACCTCCTTGATGTCGACCGACACGCGGCTGTCGGCCAGCAGACGGTCTATGTCCTCCACGTTATACTTCTTCATGCGTTGTTCGCGCACTACTTCGGCCACCGTGGAGCTGACCGCATCCTTGACGTCCATGGTCGACGACTCGCGCGAATAGAGGGTGACGTTGCTCGGATTGGACACGATGTCCGGACCGATGACAAGCACGCCGTCGTAATTCTCGTCGTGAATCAGCTCCTGCTGGGTGGCGCCGCTCTTGGCCGGCACTATAGCCACAAGCTCGTTGTTCTGGGCTTCCTTAAGCAAAGCGGGAAGCACTAACTCGCTCTTATCGATGGTCACGATCTTTTGCTTCGAACCGTGTGAGAACAGCATGATGAGCGACGGCAGAGCCATCAGCAGTATCATGAACAGCGGTGTGAGAAGCGTGGTGAAGATGAAGCTTTTCTTAGCCACACGCTCCTTGACTTCCCGCCCTATTATTATATTTAAATTATTCATTTGATTGTTTCTTATTTGAATATCCCCGTATTATGTCAAATTAATAATTACTCATTGTTTGCGTTGGCGAACGGGGCGGGATTGTTGTAGTTTTCCACCGTGCGGATGAAGATCTCGTTCATCGAAGGCAGGGCGCGGTCGAAGGTGACTATCTCCACCGTGTCGTTGGCCGCCTGGATGAAGTCGTGCATCGTCACGTCGGGATTCAGCGTGAATTCGGAATTGTAGATGATGCCGGATTCGGTCTGCTCGGGTGCCGACATGTTGTAGTTGCGGATGGAGGGGCCGAGCGTCTGAATCAGCTTGTCGGCGTCGCCCTGGAACGAGAGGCGGTAATGGTTCTTGCCCATCTCGCGGCGTATCTCGGCCACGTTGCCGCTCAGGATGTTGCGCGAGCGGTTTATCAGCGTGAAGTTGTCGCACAGAGCCTCGACGCTCTCCATGTTGTGGGTGGAGAAAATCACCGTGGCGCCCTCGTCGCGCAGCTGAAGAATCTCGTTCTTGAGCAGCTCTGCGTTGATGGGGTCGAAGCCTGAGAAGGGCTCGTCGAATATCAGCAGCTTGGGACGGTGCAGCACCGTGACGATGAACTGCACTTTCTGCGCCATACCTTTGGAGAGTTCCTCCACCTTTTTGTTCCACCAGTCGCTGATGCCGAACTTCTCGAACCATGCACGCAGCTGGGTCTCGGCCTCGCGTGTCTTGAGGCCCTTCAGCTTGGCGAAGAACAGGGCCTGGTCGCCCACCTTCATTTTCTTATACAGACCACGCTCCTCGGGGAGATAGCCGATGTTCACCACGTCTTCTGCCACGAGGGGATGGCCGTCGAACAGCACCTGACCCGAGTCGGGGGCCGTGATGTGATTGATGATGCGTATCAGGGTGGTCTTGCCGGCTCCGTTGGGGCCGAGCAAGCCGTATACGCTTCCTGCAGGAATCTCAAGACTTACATTGTCCAGCGCCTTGTGCGAACTGTACTGCTTGGAGACTCCCTGGACTTCAATGATGTTCATACTTACGTTCTAATATCGTTCTGTTATTATTTACTATTCTTTATTCCGTTTTGTCCGTGACGATAACCACGAACTTGCCGGATTCCTCCTTACGGACGGCCGGTATGTTCCGACCGGTTTCTTTTTTAGTCATCAGTATCACCTGACGGTCCTTGGGAATGTCGACCGAGTCGGGGAGAATGGTGAAGGGCCGCTGCAGGTAGACATCCATATTCTCGGGACGCTTAATATCCTTTACCATGATTTCGGCCTGCGGATAGGAGTGCGACAGCTCGATGGCCTTGTCGCACATATCGCGGTAACCCACGATAGGGTTGGCGTCGCCGATTCCCCATGCGCCGATGAACACGCCGGCCAACAGGCCGTATGTCACGCACCGCACGCTCGTTTCGACAGGGTACTTGTCCCGTTTGCGGAACAGTGCCACGATGGCGAGCACGCCGCTCAGCGAGATGATTCCGGCTCCGATATACAGCAGCACCGATACGGGGAAGGGGAGCAGGCCGTATGTGGATGCTATGATCAGTCCCGGCAACGCCAGGGCCAATATGAATGCCGGTATTCCGGCCATCCAGCGCATCAGCGGCGAACGCTGGTAATCGTTGAGGAAGAATGCCGATGCGTACACGAACAACGGTATGGCGGGCAGCAGATAGATGTCTACCTTCGAACTGATACAAGACAGTATCACGAGGGTTACAATAGCCACCGTGATCATGAACACCGTGGGATTATTGCGCGAGAATCTGCGTCTGACCGTACCCTTCAGGAGCAATGCCGCCATCAGCAGCGACCAGGGCGCCATGCAGTACCACATCGAGATGAAGTAGTAATAGAACGGGCGCTTGTGATGGAATGCGTCTACGGCGCGTCCCACGGTCTGCTTGAACAGCAGGTTGTCGAGGTATTCATAGCCGCCGTCGGCGTATACGCAGCCAAACCACGCGCCGCACAGCACGAGCAGCACGGTCCATGTGTACCAGTTCCAGTAACGGAAAAATGTCTTGATGCGGCCCTCCACCAACAGGAAGACGGCAATACCTACGAGGGGAATGAGGAAGGCGAGAGGGCCTTTGCTGAAAATGCCGAGGAACACCCACACGGGGAACCACCAGCGCTGGCGCCTGTTACGTTCCGGATCCCTGTACCATACGAAGAACGAGCGCAGAGCCAGGATGATGAACATGCACATCAGCATGTCCATCCGCAACACCACGGCGGCGCCGATGAACATCTCGCACGTGGCCAGCATCAACATGGCTGTGTAGCGGCGGCGCGTGTCGAGATACGGAGCCACCCAGCGGCTCATCACAATAAAGATGACGCAGGCCGGTATCAGTGTCATAAACGACAGTAGCCATAGCACGTGTTCGCCCGTCATGACGCGGCACAGCATGACCCACCAAAGATAGAGCGGCGGTTTGTCGGCGTAAGGGATTCCGTGGTTGGTGAAAGCGAAGAAAGAACCGTTGGCCAAAGCCTCGTCGGCGATGCTGAGATAGCGAAGCTCGTTCATGGGCGTGAAGTCACGCATTATCATGACGGGCAGCAGGGCAATAATATATATTGCGCAAAACAGCCATTCGCGTCCTTGCAGTTTTTGAATACTCATAGTATTATAGGGCCTTGAGAAATAATAGCAGGGGGTATAAAAACAATAATCCCGAATCCAAAGGACTCGGGAACGAAGTGTCCGGGATGAGACTCGAACTCACACGGCAAATACTGCCACTACCCCCTCAAAGTAGCGCGTCTACCAATTCCGCCACCTGGACAATCACTCAAGGGCCGCAAACGCGGCAGAGGGAATGGAGCGAAAAACGGGACTCGAACCCGCGACCCCGACCTTGGCAAGGTCGTGCTCTA